>JAEEGL010138323.1_pt1 | contig 16528 bp, 15 predicted proteins | sample 9134231 | NCBI WGS metagenome assembly JAEEGL01 (sample SAMN16246548, study PRJNA631951) | gut metagenome | biome: gut microbiome; feature: rumen; material: fiber-attached | host: Bos | place: Iran: Karaj | collected 2018-10
GAAGCAGGAAATGGTTAGCTTATGCTGGTACATTGTCAACGTATCTATGAGTGATCAATTGTCAAAAGGAAGCCTCCACGTGCATGGTTCCTGTGCATCGTTCCAACGCGAGCAGCCAAAAGCCGTTCGGCCACGTATGATAGTGCCACGTCCACAGAGTGGGCAGACGTCTCCCTCCTTGGGCTTGTTCGTCGCTATGGCAGGTCCTTTTGTCGTTGTCGCTTTCGTTTCTTTTGTATTTCTGGGAGCTTTCGTTCCCTTGGCAGCCTTTTCCTTTTTCTCAGGTTGTACTTCTATGGTAATGCGCCGTGGTTCATTGTCGCGCAAAACATCGTTTACGATTTGCGTGATTTGAAGCTTTAGCTCCTCGACAAATTGCTGTGCGTCGTACTTTTTGTGCTCTATGTCGCGGAGTTTCTTCTCCCATATGCCTGTCAACTCACAGCTTTTCAGCAGCTCTTCCTTAATGATGCCAATGAGTTCGATGCCGGTTGGCGTTGCTACCAAACGCTTACGCTCGCGCCGGATGTAATGACGCTTGAACAAAGTCTCAATGATACCGGCACGTGATGAAGGTCGGCCGATTCCATTCTCCTTCAATGCTGCACGCAACTCCTCGTCCTCCACAAACTTACCAGCCGTTTCCATGGCGCGAAGCAGTGTGGCTTCGGTGTAATAAGGTGGAGGTGTGGTCCATTTCTCGGTGAGTGTAGGTTTGTGCGGTCCGCTTTCGCCTACCTCGAAGGTAGGAAGAGAGACCTCAGGCGACGCTTCGGCAGAGTTGGAACCCTTGCTTGAGTCGTTCTCTTCCACGTATTCTTTCTTCTCGTCCTTCTCCTCTTTCTTATAAACATCACGCCAACCAGGCTCAAGAATTTCCTTTCCGCTTGCCTTGAACTCTATCTTCTCGTTCTCAGGCGAACTCACTTCGCCCAAGACAGTGGTGGTTGAGAACTTGCAATCGGGATAGAACACACTGATGAACCTAAGCGCCACGAGGTTGAACACCTTTTGTTCCATGTCGCTCAAGCCCTGTGGCACAACGCCGGTAGGGATGATGGCATGGTGATCGGTCACCTTCGACGAGTCGAACACTTTCTTCGACTTTCTCAACGACTTGCCTCCCAGTGGGCGCACCAGTTCTGCGTAAGGCGCTTGACCTGCAAAGCGAGTCTGAAACAGCCCGTTCATGGTCTGTGGACACTTGGGATAGATGTCGTCGGAGAGGTAACGCGTGTCGACACGTGGGTAGGTTGTGACCTTCTTCTCATAAAGACTTTGTATGAGATTCAGCGTTGTTTCGGCCGAAAAGCCAAACTTACGGTTACATTCCACCTGCAATGAGGTCAGGTCGAATAGTTGTGGCGGTGCCTCAGTGCCTTTCTTCTTTTCTACATTCGTCACCGTAAAAGGCCTTCCCTCTATGAGTTGGAAGGCCTGTTCGCCTTCTTCCTTCGACGTAAACTTACCCTTTGTCGCCGTAAACGTGGTGTCGCGATAGACTGTTGCCAGCACCCAGTAGGGTTCAGGCTTAAAGTTGTCAATCTCTTTCTGGCGGTTGACAATCAGCGCCAGTGTGGGTGTCTGCACGCGACCGATTGAGAGCACCTGCCTGTTCTGCCCATATTTCAGTGTGTAGAGGCGTGTTGCATTCATGCCCAGCAGCCAATCGCCGATGGCACGGGACAAACCAGCCAGGTAAAGCGATTGGTATTCCGACTGATCTTTCAGCTTAGCGAAACCCTCACGGATGGCTTCATCGGTCATGGACGATATCCATAGACGCTGCACAGGGCACTTTGCCTGAGCCTTTTGCATCACCCAGCGCTGGATAAGTTCACCCTCTTGGCCGGCATCTCCGCAGTTTATGATGCCATCAGCCTGTTGCATAAGCTTCTCAATGACGGCAAACTGCCGTTTGATACCTTCGTCTTCAATCAGCTTAATGCCAAATCGGGAGGGTATCATAGGCAATGATCCAAGCGACCAACGTTTCCATTGGTCGGTATAGTCGTTGGGTTCCTTCAGCGTACACAGGTGACCAAAAGTCCAAGTCACCTGATAGCCGTTGCCCTCCATATAGTTTTTGTGGTCGTTTGTCGCACCGATAATGCGGGCAATGTCGCGACCAACGCTTGGTTTCTCTGCTATACAAACAATCATTTCGTCATGTTTTTAGTCGACAGACATGGGCATCTGTCATTGCATCATCTTGCAAAGGTACGAATAAGTGAGCGAAATGCAAAGCAAAAACTCTAGTTTTTTGTTTTCATCTCCGAACAAAAGGACCTTCGGAAGCAAGGCTATGGTACGAACAAGTGACCGAAAAACTAATGATAAAGTTGGCTTTCCCATCGTGAAACCGATAGCATTAGCCGCTGCAAAGCATACCTTTTCAACTAAAAAAGCGGATTCCCCTCTATCCATAAGAAGGGAATCCGTTAGCACTAACGGCCATTTGCGCTTCAGCTTGGCCCGTATGGCAGCTGTCAAAAAATCAAAGTACGATTTGCGTCCAGCCGTGTCGATCTTCTATAGTTCCGTATTGGATGCCACGAAGGGTTTCGTAGAGCTTCTTGGAGAGTGGACCAGGCTCTGGACCGAAGTCATAGCGATGGCCAGTATCGGGATCATCGATGTAGGAAATGGGCGAGATGACAGCTGCAGTGCCGCATGCGCCAGCTTCCTCGAAGGTGTCGAGCTCCTCGATAGGGATGGGACGGCGTTCCACTTTCATGCCTAAGTCTTCGGCAATCTGCATCAAGCTCTTGTTAGTGATGCTTGGAAGGATGGATGTCGATTTCGGTGTGATATAGGTATTGTCCTTGATACCGAAGAAATTGGCAGCTCCGCACTCGTCCATGTACTTCTTTTCCTTGGCATCGAGATAGAATTCGCTGGCATAACCCTGTCGGGCAGCCTTGCTATGGGCATGCAGTGATGCAGCATAGTTGCCACCAACCTTGAAGCAACCTGTGCCAAGGGGAGCCGAACGGTCGTGGTCGCGAGTGATGACGTAGGGATTAGACTGGAAACCACCCTTGAAATAAGGTCCAACTGGGGTTACGAATATCAAGAACAGATAGTCATTTGCGGCATGAACGCCTACTTGGGCAGTGATACCGATGAGCAACGGACGCACATAAAGTGTGGCTCCACTCTCGTAAGGGGGTATGAAATCCTGGTTCAGGAGTACGACTTTCTTTACCATTTCGACAAACATCTCAGTCGGAACCTCAGGCATTTCGATACCGCGTGATGTCGATTGCAGGCGTGCAGCATTCTCTTCAGGACGGAAAAGGCGCACGTGTCCGTCGGGACAACGATAGGCTTTCAGCCCTTCGAATGCCTCCTGTCCATAGTGCAGGCAGGTAGAAGCCATGTGCATGTTGATGTACTCGTCGGAGCAAATCTCTATTTCGCCCCATTTACCGTTGTGATAATAGCAACGCACGTTGTAGTTGGTTGGCATATAACCAAACGACAAACTTGCCCAGTCAATGTTCTTCACCATTTTATATTGTTTTATAATAAAGGTTTAACTGTCCTTTCTGTTGTTTCTTCTGCAAAAGTAGTGATATTTTTCCGAAGTGCAAAAGAAAAAAGGAATTATTTTCAGATGGCCACCTCATGGCATTCGGCCGTCAATCGACGTCCATTACGGCTTTGATGTCGGCATCAACCTTGGTCAATCGGTCTTTGCAGAGGCGTATAAGTTGCTGGGCTTCCTTCAGTTGAGCAGCCATTTGGTCGATGCCAAGTTCATCGCTCTCCATCTTCTTTACGATTTCTTCGAGCCGTTTTACGGCGTCTTCGTAGTTCATTTTACTCATGATATAATAATGATTGAATGTCTATATATGCTTGTTGCTAAAGTACTTCCGACTTAATCTTGCCGTTTGCGAGACGTGTTTCAATGACGTCGCCTGGCTGTAGCTGGTCGGCATGGCGTACGACCTGCCCGTCTTTCAGCGTGATGCTGTAGCCTCGGCTCAGCAATAGGTCAGGGTCAAGACTGCTGGCACGCTGGCTGAGCAGGTCTATCCGATGGCGTTCGCGCAAGAGTCGACGCTCGGCAAGTGGTGGAAGCTGTGCACAGAGCGAAGCCAACTGATAGCGAAGATTCGAGAGTCTGGCAGAGGTCAGGGCCGTCAAACGGGCATATAGCTGGTCTAAATGTGCTGTTTGGCGGCTCTTAACCAGCGAAAACAGCACGGGAATCTTCTCCGACAGGCGTTTCAGTCGCATCTGCTCCATGTCCATACGTCGGCGGACGCAGTTCGTAATGGCATCTTGTGCATCGTTAATGCGTAGGAATACCTGAGCGAGATGGTCGATAAGGAATGCGGCAGCTGCCGTTGGCGTCTTCACCCTTGTGTGGGAAATCATGTCGAGAATGCTCTCATCGCGTTCGTGTCCGATACCCGTGATGATGGGTAGAGGGAAGTTAGCCACATTTTCGGCCAGTGCCAATGTGTCGAAACCACTCATATCGGCCGTGGCACCACCACCTCGGATGATGACAACACAGTCGAACGGGAGTCCTGTCGCTGGCTCATCACCCGTAGAAAGGGAAGCCTTCGTGTCGGCAGAGTTAATGCGGTTCAGCGCATCGATGATGCTTTGCTCGACTTGTTCGCCCTGCATGATGGCAGGAAAGAGTTCCACTTGGAACTGAAACCCATAGTCGTTGTCGGCCAGTTGCCGGCAGAAGTCGCCATAGCCAGCCGCGTTTTCGCTGGAGATGACGGCGATGTGTTGGCAGAACAAGGGCAATTGCAGTTCGCGTTGCATGTCGAAGACCCCCTGTTCCTTGAGCTTTCGCACAATCTCTTGCCGTCTTCGGGCCAGGTCGCCCATGGTGTATGTGGGGTCTATGTCGTTGACAATCCATGAAAAACCATAAGCTTCGTGGAAGTTAACGTGCACCCTCAGCAACACTTTCATGCCCGCATGGAGAGTCTGTCCAGTAGCTCTTTCAAAGCGTGGGCGTAGCTTCATCCATGTGCTTTGCCAGCATTTGGCCGAGGCTCGTGCCACGGGAGTGTTGCCAAAGGCATCCTTCTGCACCAATTCCATGTAGCAATGACCTCGCACTTCACGTGCTTCCGACAGTTCGGCTTCAACCCAATAGTCGCGGTCGAGCGTAGCTTCGAGCACGTCGCGCACCAGGGAGTTCAGCTCGAAAAGGGTGAGAGCCGACTCACTTCCCTGTCCTTCCCTATTGGAAAGGGGGACAGATTCTTCATTGGTCAGCCAATCGGTATTCATGATAGTGACAGATTACGGCCTATGAAACGCTTGTTATTCGCCTCCGTTGATGGTGGGGCTGAGCGAGGGGATGGTCCTTCCCATTTCCAAAGCCTTCCAATAGTCGGGTATTCCGTAGCCAAAGACGTTGTCAGGGTAGTCGAAACGGTCGCCTGCAGCGCGTACTAACTCAATGATTTGGTTTGCCGTGAACCAGGGAAGAGCCTGCCAGAGGCATGCTACGGAGCCACACGTGATGGGCGAGGAGAACGATGTGCCGTTGGCAGTGGTGAGAGTTCCCTTTCCACTGACCACGGCAGCGTGGTAACCCATAGCCATGACGTCTGGCTTGATGCGCCCGTCGGCCGATGGACCTACCGAAGAGAAGCCCGTATTCACGCGTTGTGCATTCACGGCGCCTACGGTTAGGATGTTATCGGCATCGCCTGGGACGTTGATTTTCTTCCATGTACCCAAGCCTTCGTTGCCTGCACTGGCCACCAACACAATGCCTTTGCTGGCCAAAAGGGCTGCCGAGCGCGAGCAAATGGAACTGCGTCCGTCCAGTTCGCGATAGGGATGGTCGCCCAATGACTTATCGAAATGGTGATAACCGAGCGATGAGTTCAGTACATCGGCACCGATGGAGTCGGCAAACTCAGCGGCTGCAGCCCACCAATCTTCCTCGGCAAGGCTTTCAGAACGGCCGTCCTCGGTGCGAATGAGGATGTATTGGGCATCGGGGGCCGTCCCCACCATGGTGTCAGGGCGGTTCATGGCCATCGTCGAGAGCACCTCTGTGCCGTGGTCGAGTTCGCCATAGAATTCTGGCGATGGCGGATATACACAGTCGCGATGAGCCACCACTCTCACATTCGAGAGCAATGGTATGCGGTCGGCATTCATAAATCCGCCGTCGAGGATAGCGATGGTGATGCCACGACCACGATAGCCGGACTCATGAAGGCGGTTTACTCTGAGCATCTTTACCTGTTCGAGGGCGTCGATGGGCACTTTTGACAAATCTTGTTCCATCAATTCGACGCGCGATGAGAGCTCTACGCTGTCGGGCGATGAGAACAGGTGGGTAACACCCTTGACAAACGGAATCTCGGCCAATGCACCAAGGTCGTCAGGCATTGAGAGGGCCACCACAACCGAGTTGTTCCATTTGCTCTGGCTGACCACTCGCAACCCCTGATCACGCAGTTGCTGAAGATAACGGGGCGAGACGGGCAGGTCAGTGGAGTCGAGACTCAGTCCTTGACGTTTGCGACGCTCCAGCGATTTCATTGAGAGAAACTCCTCAGGATGGCTGAGCGTGTAGGGTGAACCCTCTTTATCGATGAGTTGCAGTCGATAGAGATGGCACGGACCACCGGGATAGGCTTTCTTTTCGCCTGCGGCGTGTGCGGAAGCAGCAAGCATGAGAGCCGCCACCATGGTAATGATTTTGCTTAATACTTTCATTAGTCAGATTGTTTTCAGCTGCAAAGGTAATGGAAATAGGTTGAAAAACAAAAGAAAAATGGAAGTTTTCGTTGCCAGGTCATTGCTTTCTTCACGCCAAAGCATTGCTTTCTTTGTGCCAAAGCATTGCTTTTCAAATACTAAGGCATTGCTTTCTATATGCTAAAGCATAGCTTTACAGATACTAAAGCATAGCTTTCCAGATGTCAAAGCTATGCTTTTTGAACACGAAAGCACTGCCTTGACGTCGTGAAGAATGAGGGATGTGCCATTTGGAAACGGCAGTTTCGCCAGCAAAGGCAAAGAAAAAGAAACGTACGAGCAATGCTTTTTTCGAAGCATGGAGTAAAAAGAAGTGAAAATATTTTGTAATTCGCTGGCTTTGCCGTATCTTTGCATTACAAAATGTCATTCGAATGGACAACAAGAAAGCAACATTAGCCCTCGGCACCGAACCCGTGGGCAAATTGCTGATGCAGTATGCTTTGCCTGCCATTGTCGCTATGGTGGCCTCGTCGCTCTATAACATCATCGACAGAGCCATCATCGGACAAGTAGTGGGCGCTGATGCAATTGCCGGCTTGGGCATTACGTTTCCCTTTATGAACCTCAGCGCTGCCTTTGGTGCAGCTGTAGGCGTGGGAGCCTCAACGTGTATCAGTGTAAAGCTTGGACAGAAGGACTACAAGACGGCGGAACATCTGCTGGGAAATACCGTGACGCTGAACCTGATCGTTGGTTTGCTCTTCATGACGGTGTGCCTCATTTTCTTGGATCCCATCCTGCGCTTCTTCGGAGCCAGCAATGTCACCCTTCCTTATGCTCGCGAGTTCATGCAGATCATTCTTTTAGGAAACATGATCACCCACATGTACTTCGGAATGAACGCAGTGCTTCGCGCATCGGGCAAACCTCGCCACGCCATGTATGCCGTACTGTTCACAGTTGGCATGAATACCCTGCTGGCAGTCACCTTCGTTTGGTGGTTCCGATGGGGTATACGCGGTGCAGCCTTGGCTACTATACTTTCGCAGACCATGGCTTTGTGCTGGCAAATGTGGCTGTTCAGCGACCAGTCGCAGCTGCTCCACTTGAAACGCGGCATCTATCGGCTGAAGAGCGACCTCGTCAAGAACATCATTTCGATAGGTATTTCACCCTTTTTGATGAACCTTTGCTCGTGCATCATTGTCATTTTCATGAATAACCAGTTCGTTCGCTACGGCGGTGACATGGCGGTGGGAGCCTATTCGATAGCCAATTCCATCGGAATGTTGTTCTTTATGTTCGTCATCGGCATCAATCAGGGCATGCAACCCATTGCAGGCTACAACTACGGTGCCGAGAAGTACGACCGATTGATGCGCGTCCTGACGTTGGCCATCATCTTTGCGACGGCCGTGATGGTTGTGGGATGGGCTTTAGCCATGCTGTTTCCTTACTATATGGCGCGTATCTTCACCACCGATCCGGAACTTATCGACAAAGCCATTACGGGTATTCGGCTTAACATGCTCGTTTTCCCCATCATAGGTTTCCAGGCAGTGACGACAAACTTCTTCCAGTGCATCGGAAAGGTGAAGATTGCCATCTTCCTCTCACTCTCGCGCCAGTTGCTGTTCCTGCTTCCGTTCATCTGGGTGCTGCCTTTCTTCTGGGGACTCGATGGTGTGTGGGCAGCACTGCCTGCCAGTGACCTCACAGCTGCCGTGGTGGCTGCAGCCAGCATGGCCTATTTTATGCCAAAACTAAAACATCAAGCCCATGAATAAGACCAACAACATCATCATATGCATAGGCCGGCAGTTAGGGTCGGGCGGTTGCGAGGTAGCTCAACGGCTGGCCGAGGAGTTCGGATGCAAGTTCTACGACCGCGAAATCCTGAACCTTGCCGCCAAGGAGAGTGGCTTTTCCGAGAAGTTCTTCGAGCAAAACGACGAGCACAAGGGCTTCTTTCGCACGCTGTTGAACGGCCATGGGCGCAGCATCTCCATGGGAGCGTTCTACCAAAGCGAGTTGTCGGAGGAGAGTCTCTTCAAGTTTCAGGCCGAAGCCATCAGCAAAGCGGCCAGCGAAGGCCCGTGTGTGTTCGTCGGACGCTGTGCCGACTATGTGCTTCGCAATGCCGAAGGGATGGTAAGTGTGTTCCTTACGGCCGACCTCGACGAGCGTATCAGCCGTGTAATGAGTCGTCGCCAGTGCGATGAAGACACAGCTCGTCGTATCATCGAGACGGGTGAGAGCCAGCGTTCCACCTATTATAATTATTATACGGGCAAGAAATGGGGGCATGCCGATACGTACGACCTATGCGTAAACACGTCGCGCCTTGGCATCGAAGGCTCTATTGAGTTCATAGCCGAGTTCATTAGGAAAACGAAAGGGGCAAGATAGACGAGCCAAACCTGCCGTTTAGACAATAGAAAAGAATGAAAAAAATCGGAATACTCAGCGATACCCACTCCTATTGGGACGAAAAGTACCTGTACTACTTCGAGCCCTGCGATGAGATTTGGCATGCCGGCGACATCGGATCGACTGAGGTGGCCGAGCGACTTGCCGCCTTCAGGCCGCTGAGGGCTGTCTGTGGCAACTGCGATGGCGGTGACCTCCGACGGATGTTCCCCGATCGGCTGCGATGGAAGTGTGAGGATGTGGACGTGCTGATGACTCATATAGGCGGTTATCCCGGCAACTATGACCCGCGCATACGTTCCACACTCTTTGCCTTGCCGCCCCAGTTGTTCATCGCAGGCCACTCGCACATACTGAAAGTGAAGTTCGACCGCACGCTTAACCTGCTCCATATCAACCCTGGTGCTGCAGGTTTGCAAGGTTGGCACAAAGAGAGAACTTTGGTAAGATTGACCATTGAAGGCAATAAAATGACCGATTGCGAAGTTATTACATTAGGTGACAAACTAAAACAAACATAAATAATGTCGAGAAACAAGGCAATACTCCTCTATTCCCTCTTCGAAGGGATTCTTCTGTTGGCCGCAATTGCAGGCTATGTCACCGAGATGATCTCACTGAAGGTGTTCATCGTCTTCATGATCGTCATCTTCATGCTGTCGTCGGTCGTACTGACGGCCATCATCAAGCGAAGAAACAATAATCAATAAACAATGACAATACCCGAAAACATGAAAAAAACAATTGTTATTACTGGCGGTGCAGGCTTCATTGGAAGCCATGTGGTGCGCCTTTTCGTGAACAAATATCCCGAGTACCATATCATTAACCTCGACAAGCTGACTTATGCTGGCAACTTGGCTAACTTAAAGGATGTGGAGGACAAACCAAATTATGAGTTCGTTCGCATGGATATCTGCGACTTCGAGGCGTTCTACCAGCTCATGCAGGATAAAAAGGTTGACGGAATCATCCATTTGGCTGCCGAAAGCCATGTCGATCGCTCCATAAAGGATCCGTTTACGTTTGCACAGACCAACGTTATGGGTACGTTGTCACTGCTTCAGGCTGCCAAACTCTATTGGGAGAGCCTGCCAGAGAAGTACGAGGGCAAGCGCTTCTACCACATTTCCACCGACGAAGTCTATGGTGCATTGGAGATGACGCATCCCGAAGGCATCGAGCCACCGTTCTCAACGACGGCGTCGAGCACAGAGAACCACTTGGCATATGGTGAGGAATTCTTCGTGGAAACAACGAAATACAATCCTCATTCGCCATATTCAGCCGCCAAAGCTGCCAGCGATCACTTCGTTCGTGCCTATCACGATACTTACGGAATGCCTGTTGTCGTGACCAATTGCTCGAACAACTACGGCCCGTTCCAGTTCCCCGAGAAGCTCATCCCGTTGTTTATCAACAACATACGCCATCGTAAGCCGCTGCCAGTTTATGGTAAAGGCGAGAATGTGCGCGACTGGCTCTACGTGGAGGACCACGCACGGGCCATCGACCTGATCTTCCATGAGGGAAAGACGGCCGAAACATACAATATAGGTGGCTTTAACGAGTGGAAGAACATTGATCTCATCAAAGTATTGATTAAGACGGTCGATCGTTTGCTTGGCCGTGAGGAAGGCGAAGACCTGAACCTCATCACTTTCGTAACCGATCGCGCCGGTCACGACATGCGTTACGCCATTGATTCGTCGAAGTTGCAGCGCGAATTGGGTTGGGAGCCGTCGCTGCAGTTCGAAGAGGGCATTGAAAAGACGGTCCGTTGGTATCTCGATCATCAGGATTGGCTCGACAATGTGACAAGTGGTGACTACCAGAAGTATTACGATTTGATGTATAAAAACCGATAGCCCACCCAAGCCCTCCCCAAGGGAGGGATGTTTGGTTAGCTTTATGAATCAAGACGCAAATAGATTGAGGTGGTCTACTGCTGACATATCTACTTATGAAGAGGTAGAAAGCAACGCAATAAAGAATCGCCGATTTATGACTCAGGCAGAAGAGCGTTTGTGGCAGGAGCTAAGGGGAAACAAATTGGGCATCCATTTCCGTCGGCAACACGTTATCGGTATTTATATTGCTGATTTCGTCTCGCTAAAAAATCACCTCGTGATAGAAATTGACGGTGATTATCATCTCACCCCAGAACAACAAGAACTGGATCACATTCGCACAATATACATGGAGCAACAGGGATTCCGTGTCATCAGATTTCGAAATAGTCAAGTTTTAACCGACATAGAAAGAGTCATGTCAAAAATAATTAAATCTCTCATATGAATAAGGTAACTAAACAACCCTCCCTTAGGGAGGGCATGGATGGGCCCAAGATACTACTATTAGGCTCAGGCGAACTGGGCAAGGAGTTTGTCATCGCAGCCAAGCGAAAGGGCATCTATGTAGTGGCGTGTGACCGATATGCAGGTGCCCCTGCGATGCAAGTAGCCGATGAGTGCGAAGTTTTTTCAATGCTCGATGGCGATGCACTGGAGGCCGTTGTAAGGAAGCATCAGCCCGACATCATAGTGCCAGAGATAGAGGCTATCCGCACAGAGCGCCTCTTCCAGTTTGAAAAGGAGGGTATTCAGGTGGTTCCGTCGGCTCGTGCCGTGAACTACACAATGAACCGCCGCGCCATTCGTGACCTTGCAGCCCGTGAACTGGGCTTGCGCACAGCGAAATACTTCTATGCCAAGACGTTCGACGAGTTCAAAAAGGCTGCCGATGAAATAGGTTTCCCCTGCGTGGTGAAGCCCTTGATGTCGAGTAGCGGCCATGGACAGAGCTACGTTCACAATGATGACGAACTGGCAGAGGCTTTCCGCGAAGCGATGGAAGGAAGCCGCGGCGACGTGAAGGAAGTCATTATTGAGGAGTTCATTGACTTTGAGTCGGAGTTTACGTTGCTTACCGTTACGCAAAAGAATGGTCCGACGCTTTTCTGTCCCCCTGTTGGACATGTACAGAAGGGCGGTGACTATCGCGAATCATGGCAACCCTATCACATCAGTGACGAAGCCTTGAAGCAGGCTCAGCATATGGCCGACGAAGTGACACGTGCGCTGACTGGATATGGCATCTGGGGCGTTGAGTTCTTCCTGACTCGGCAGGGCGAAGTCATCTTCTCGGAACTTTCGCCGCGTCCTCACGACACGGGAATGGTGACGCTTGGACATACAACCAACCTCTCGGAGTTCGAACTTCACCTGCGTGCCGTGCTCGGTTTGCCTATCGCCGGCATCAAGTTGGAGCATGCTGGAGCCAGCGCAGTTGTCCTTTCGCCTGTCGAAAGCACTGAGCCACTGGACTACAACCTCATTGATGCACTTCGCGAGGAAAACACTCGGGTGCGCATCTTCGGCAAACCCGAGGCTCATGTGGGCCGTCGTATGGGTGTCGTTCTCTGTTACGATGAATTGGGAACCGATGTCAACACGCTGCGTGACAAGGCCAAGCGCCTCGCCACAACTGTTCTTGGCACCGAACCCTATATGAAGAAGTAAGTGAACAGGTGCTTTGTGCTGCTTAAATGCGGTTCATAGAGTTCAAAAAGTTCATAAAAGAAAGAATAGTTCAAGCAAAATGATAGGAGTAATCATTGACCTGCCCAAGATTATTGACCCTCGCGGCAACCTGACCGTGGCAGAGGAAATGACGAACGTACCGTTTAAGGTGTCGCGAGTCTATTGGGTGTACGATGTACCAGGCGGCGAGAGCCGTGGCGGACATGCTCATAAGCATTGCCGTGAGTTCATTATTGCAGTGAGTGGCTCGTTCGACGTGACACTCGATGACGGACATGGCAACAAAGAGACGTTCCATCTGAACCACCCTTATCAAGGATTGTTGGTGGAAACAGGTCTTTGGCGTACACTCGACGACTTCTCTTCGGGTGCTGTATGCCTGGTTTTGTCGTCTCTTCCGTTCGAAGAAGAAGACTATATTCGTGACTATGATGATTTCTTGACATATAAAAAATGTTTGAAATAAGGAGATATACGCCTGCAGATCAGCAGGAATGGGATCGTTACGTAGACGGGGCACGCAATGCCACGTTCCTATTCAAGCGCGGCTATATGGATTATCATGCCGATCGCTTCAAAGACCATTCCCTGATGTTCTTTGTTGGCAATCATCTTCACTCCTTGCTCCCTGCTCATGAGGTTGGTGACACGCTCTATTCGCATTATGGGCTGACGTATGGCGGCCTCATCATGAACCTAAAGGTGACCATTGCAGATACTATCATACTCTTTCAGGAACTCAATGAATACCTGAAGGCTGCAGGATTCCATAGGGTTATCTATCGGCCTGTACCGTGGATTTATCACCAAGTTCCCGCAGAAGAAGACCTATATTCCATCTTTTGGCATTGCCATGCACGGCTTTTGCTGCGCAATGTGGGCACAACAATCATCATGGGGCAGCACATTGCATGGCGCAAAGACCATCGTCGGCGACTCAAAAACGCTATGGAGAATGGCATCCGCGTTGAACGAGATGCCAGCTTGGAGGAGTTTTGGCCATTGCTTGAGGCCAATCTGCTGAAGCGTTTTGAGTCGAAACCTGTTCATACGCTGGCTGAAATGCAATTGTTGAAGTCACGTTTCCCCGACAAAATCATTCAATACAATGCCTATCAGGGTGATCAGATAGTTGGAGGCATTACATTCTACGTGACGCCGCAAGTGCTTCACGGTCAATATAGTTCGACTAACGACATCGGGAAGCAGACAGGTGCCATGGAGGCCGTATATGAACGTGTGATGTATCACGACTATGCAGACTGTCCATATCTTGACTTTGGCAGTTCAACGGAAGAACAAGGCAGCGTCATCAACGAAGGTCTCATTGCCCACAAGGAGGGTTATGGTGGCCGTGCCGTGTGCTATGACACCTACGAATGGGAAGTCAGGTAAGAAGATAGCAAAGAAACAAACGAAAATAACATAATAACCAATGGGAAAAAAAGACAGTAAAAAACAGCAAAGCAAGAAGTCTACAAAGGCTACTGGAAAGTCATTGGCGATAGGAAGTCGTACTTTGACGGGCTGGTCTATTGGTGTGCCACTGCTGGCGCTCATTGCCGTGGCAGCAGCCCTTCTGATATTTGAGAGCAACTACCTCTTCCGCGTTCAGGAACTCAACCTGTTCCTCTACTCACCGTTGTTCTTTAAGCAGCAGATGGTTGTTTCGGGCGGCTTGCTTACCTATCTCGGTTCCTACTTCACCCAGTTCTTCTACCATCCGTGGATAGGCGTTGTGTTGCTATGCCTATGGTGGGCATTGCTCATGTGGGTCATGAAGCGTGCGTTTAACATCCCCGCCAAGTGGGGACTCGTACTGCTCGTGCCTGTAGTGCTGTTGCTCATCACCGATGTTGACCTCGGTTACTGGATCTATTACCTGAAGTTCCGCGGCCATTTCTTTGCTTCAACCATCGGAATCACGGCTGCCGTGGCCCTGGCATGGGGTTATCGTTCTCTGCCTAAAGGTCTTCTGCGCACGTTGATGATTGTGCTTACAGTAGCTGTAGGCTATCCTCTCATTGGCTTCTATGCCCTGTTGGCTGCCTTACTCATGGCTGTGCTGGCATGGCGACTGTCTGGCTGTAGCAAAACCAACCGCATTGTTGATACCATCGTTGCCGTTGCAGCCATCGTACTCGTACCGTTGGCTTACTATCATTGGTATTTCTATCAGACAAACATCGTCAATATCTACTACACAGGCCTGCCTATCTTCCGTCTGGAGGAGGATTACTATGCCTATTACATACCTTATTATCTGTTGGTGGCAGTGCTTTTGGCCATGGCAGCACTCTATAAAAAGCAGCGTCAGTCAGAAGTACGTCGTACATTCCTGTGGGGTGGTGCTCAGTTGTTGCTCCTCGTCGTTCTCATCGGTAGCGTCTGTCATTTCTGGTTTAAGGACGAGAACTTCCATACCGAGCTTTCTATGTACCGATATGCCGAAAACCAGCAATGGGAAGACATCCTTACCACCTATCGCGACCATGACAGCAACCCCAATCGCATGATGTGGATGATGAAGAACCTGGCCCTTTCGCGGCTTGGTCGTCAGGGTGACGAGATGTATCACTTCCGCAATGGCGATGCAGCACCTAACGCGCCCTTTACAGCCCGCCTCACCCAGGTCGGCGGAAAGATGGTTTACTACAACTATGGCATGCTGAACTACTGTTACCGTTGGTGCCTTGAAGATGGAGTGGAGTATGGTTGGCGCGTCGATTACTATAAGTTCATGCTCCGTTGTTCCCTCATGAATGGCGAGATGACCGTTGCCCAGAAGTACATCGACATACTTAGCAAGACCAAGTACTATGCTGACTGGGCTCAACAATATGAACGCTTTGTGAAGAATCCGAAACTCGTGGCCAATGACAAGGAGTTCTCTACCATCATGCACCTCATGCCTAAGACCAATGAACTCACAAGTGACAACACGCTTGTAGAGATTTTCCTCATCAACTACTTCTCTGCTCACGACAGCGATGACCCTGCCTATCAGGAACAGGCCATGCTCTTTGCGCTACAGACCAAGGACATTCCCACTTTCTGGGCACGATTCTATCGCTACGCACCGCAAATGGCCGACAAACACATGCCCATTCACATTCAGGAGGCTGCCTATCTCTATGGTCATTTGGAGAATAAGGTCGACATCAGCCGTATGCCCTTCGACGAAGAAGTCAAAAAGACCTACGACGAGTTCATGGCTGCAGCCGAACAATATCGAGGCATGACCGAAGAGCAGATGAAACCTCTCATGTACGATCGCTTTGGCGGTACTTTCTATTATGAGTACTTCTTTACTCGCGGGCAAAGAAGCTATTGATGATTAAGTATTTAAGTGAAAAAGAAACACAGTAACGCATGGAAACAAATAAAACATACTGCCGTCTGACGCGGCTCTGCCACTCATTGGCTGCTGCCATACTCCTCTTTGGATGCCTCACTTGGGGGCTCACGTCATGCCAGCAGGCGAAAGTACCCGAGAAATATACTCAAAGCAGCAAGTTGCCAGTCATATATCCCGAATATACGGAGGTGACGGTGCCCATTAACATTGCACCGCTTTCCTTTGAGCTGAATACCATGCATCAGGAGAAAGACTACACGCAGATGGTAGCTCGCTATTCCTTCGGTTCCGACGAAATTGTTTGCGGTGGTGAGGATTTGAAAGCCTGTCCCGACATTGACGCATGGAAGGAACTCACTCAAAAAGCATGTGGGAAGGCTATCAGCGTCGAAGTCTTTGCCGAGCACGAAGGCCAGTGGACACGCTTCAAACCGTTCAACATCTACGTCTCGCCTGACTCCATTGATTCCTACATCAGCTATCGACTCATCTC
>JAEEGL010198323.1_pt1 | contig 16528 bp, 10 predicted proteins | sample 9134231 | NCBI WGS metagenome assembly JAEEGL01 (sample SAMN16246548, study PRJNA631951) | gut metagenome | biome: gut microbiome; feature: rumen; material: fiber-attached | host: Bos | place: Iran: Karaj | collected 2018-10
CGGGTTATTCCGACAAAAAATGTTGCTATTGGCATTGCGGCCGCAATTGCGTTTCAGAACGATCAGGAACCCGATGAAAACGTACGCCGGATGGATGAGGCATCCCAGCACGTAAAAACCGCAATGGTCACCTATGCGATCCGGGACAGCGAATATAATGGCATACAGATCAAACAGGGAGATATTATCGGACTGCATAACGGCCAGATCGAATTCTCCGGTTCTTCCATTCATGATGTTGTGATGGAAATGATGAAAAGCATTATTACAGATGAGGATGAACTGATTACCGTTTACTATGGTGCGGATGTTTCAGAAGCGGATGCAGAAGCTATCTCCTCTGATATTGAAAAATCCTATGACTTTTGCGATGTCGAATGCCATAATGGTGGACAGCCGCTGTATTACTATCTGATTTCCGTGGAGTAAAGCAAGGATGAATCTTGACGATCTGGAAGGCATCGGGCCCGCACGGCTGGAGGCATTACGCGCAGTGGGAATTCTCTCATTGCGCGATTTATTGTTTACGCTGCCCGTACGATATGAAGATCATCAAACCGTTTTTTCCTGTTCTGAAAAGACTCCCGGTAATATTCTTGTTTCGGGAATATTCAGTGATTCTCTGAAAAACGTGTATTTTAACGGCGTTTCAAGGGTGCAGGGAAGTATATCTGATGATTCTGGAAAGCTTTCTGTATGCTGGTATAACGAACCGTGGATTACGCAGCAAATTCATGTAAATGAACCGGTCCGGCTCTACGGACGCCTCTCTGTTAAAAATGGAAGAAGGACCCTGCAGAATCCGAAGATTGTTACAGATGCCGGCTGGATGCCGGTCTACAAATCCCTGAAAAAGTTCCCGGCCAAATCTTTCCGCAATGCCATTGAAGCAGCATTGAAGAATCTGGAAGACTGCTGCCCGGAGACGCTTCCGGCCGGTTTCCGGATTGAAAACCGGCTGTGCGAACTGAATTTTGCCCTTCGTGAAGCGCATTTTCCTTCCAGCATGCAGAATCTGGAAATCGCCCGAAGAAGACTGTCTTTCGAGAAAATCATGCTTTATCTGCTGTATATATCAAAAATCAGGCAGAACAGGCGTCCGGCGCCGGCCTTGCAGATCAGCAGTATCCAGGCAGATTTGTTCTGGTCACTCTTTTCTTTCAGTCCGACAAATGATCAGAAAAAAGTTTTACTGGATATTTCTGAAGATCTTCAGAATGATCACGCAATGGCAAGGCTGGTCCAGGGGGATGTTGGGTGCGGCAAAACAGCCGTAGCGTTCGGTGCGGCTTTTTTGACCTGTTTTGCGGGTTATCAGGCCTGCATGATGGCTCCTACGGAAATACTGGCTACACAGCACTATGAGAATGCCAAAGAAGTGTTTAAACCCTACAGCATTTCCTGCCGGCTGCTGACAGGAAGCACAAAAGCAAAGGAAAGGAAAAAAATCCTGGAAGAACTGGCGGACGGGACTTGCCAGATTCTCTTTGGTACACATGCGCTGATCAGCAAAGATGTTTGTTATTCCAAACTGGGTCTTGTCATAACAGATGAGCAGCATCGGTTTGGTGTGAACCAGCGGTCAGCTCTGCAGGATAAAGGAACTACGGAAGAACAGATCAGCCCGCATGTGCTTGTTATGTCCGCCACACCGATCCCGAGAAGCCTGGCTCTGATTCTTTACGGAGACCTGGATATCTCTGTGATCAGGGAGCTTCCAAGAGGACGGATTCCGGTGAAAACACATCTGGTTCCTGAAACGAAAAGGGAAGATATGTATGGCTTTCTGAAAAAAGAAGTTCAAAAAGGACGCCAGGCATATATTGTATGTCCGATGGTAGAAGATTCTGATCAGGCAGATGAACTTCGCAGTGCAAAAAGCGTTTATAAATCCCTTCAGGCGTCGTCACTGAAAGATTTACGAATCGGGCTGACATGGGGAAATCAGAAAAGCGTCGAAAAAGAGCAGATTCTGAGTGGTTTCAAGGATGGAAAATACGATATTCTTGTTTCCACTACTGTGATTGAAGTCGGAATTAACAATCCCAACGCGACCATCATGATTATCGAAAATGCTGAAAGATTCGGCCTGAGTCAGCTTCATCAGCTACGCGGAAGAGTGGGCAGAGGGACAGAGGAAAGCTGGTGTTTCCTGCTTTCAGATCATACGGAGAAACTGCAGATTCTTTGCAAAACCAATGATGGATTTGAAATATCGAGAAAAGATCTTGCAATCAGAGGGCCCGGAGATCTACTGGGGACACGGCAATCCGGTGAGGCGGATTCCACTTTTGCTTTCACAGGAGATTCACTGCTGATTGAGGAAGTGTCTGCTGCTATGAAAAAGCTGCATCAGGATCCGTCACAGAAGGAAACACTGAATATTCTGGAAAACTATGCTGATGACTATTTTGCCTGTTCAGAAAGAGAAATCGCGCTGAATTAACCTTGCTAATACTTCAGTCCTCCATAAATTCGACCAGGACAGAATTCTGGAGATCCATTCCTTTCCGGGTCAGGGACCATGCGCCGCCTGAATACTGCATCAGGCCGTCCTTTACCATTTTTTTCAGTGTCTCTTCGTAACAGGAATCAATGGAAATGCCATGTAATTCCATAAACCTTTCCGGCCGGATGCCACGGTTCATCCGCAGGGACAGCATCAGCGTCTCAAATCTTGTGTCTTCCGGGGATACATGCTCTTCTGTAAAAAAATCCTGGCCGTTGTATACCATTTTCAGGTATTGATCCATAGCTTCAGGATTGGTTCTGCGGATACAGAATAATCCTCTTTCATTTTTCGCGGTTATCCGCATTGAAGAAGCGGACAGACCGAGTCCAATATACTGCTCCTGGGTCCAGTATCCGATATTGTGACAACATTCATGGCCGGGCAGCGCAAAATTGGAGATCTCATACTGTTCAAGTCCGTGCTTTTTCAGTTTCCGGATGGCGAGGTCATACATTTCACGTTCAGTCTCCGGTTCGGGAAGGGTCAGTTCACCTTGCTGCAACCGTTTCCATAGAGGAGTACCTTCTTCCGGAATCAGCCCGTACGCACTGATATGCTGCGGACAAAGGGAAAGAGCAGCGTCCAGGGTTTCCTCCCAGTCACTGATGGTTTGGCCTGGAATGCCAAAAATCAGATCCAGGTTCAGGTTGGAAACAGAGTATTTTCTGGCGATCTGAACAGATTCTTTGACAGCACTGAAATCATGGATTCGTCCCAGTGTCTTCAAAAGATGACTCTGATATGCCTGCATGCCATAGGAAATCCGGTTGATTCCCAGATCGGAAAGCGCTTCAATGAAAGGAACGGTAATGGTCCCTGGATTCGCTTCTATGGAAAATTCCGTGCATTCATCCATAGGAAAGAGCTCACGCAAACCGTTAACAAGGCGACGAAGCTGTTCCGGGGAAAGAAGTGAAGGCGTCCCTCCGCCGATATATGCTGTTTTAACCGGTTCATCTGAAAAAGACTTTCTTATTTCAGCTTCCCGCAGCAGAGCCCCGATATATTCATTTTTCTGAATGTCTGATGATGGAAATGAAATAAACGAGCAATACTCACATTTCTTTGCGCAGAAGGGGATATGTACGTAAATTTCCATGGCCTCTCCTTTAAAACGGTTGCATCAGGCATGGCAAGATTTTGAAGCATTAATCCGCATCGGATTGCATACCGTACAGTAAACCAGGTTCCACCTTCAAAACGGGTCATATAGCATATGCACAGTGAAGAGGAATCCACCATGAAACGGTTTCGGTTCTGCATACATCCGGAATAATAGAAATCAGACAGGATGTTTTTTTCATCTGCCTGGAGAAGAATCGACTGATAGATACTGCGTTCTTCTTCCGGCCAGCGATCCGCCTGGGAAAGACATGGGACTGCAATTACAAGTTTTAAATCCCCGTGGGTTTTCCTGAACCGGATGACTTCCAGAGCTGCAAGGGTGTCAAACCCGCGGGCACCACCGCAGATAAAGATCCTGTATCCGTTTTTGTAGGCACTGTGAACAGCTTCCTGGATCTTTTTCTGCAGCAGGAAGCGTTCCGCTTCGGGGATGTCCCTGTGTCCGGAAAAACATACGGTGCTGGATTTATCAAAGTGTCTTTCCATACTGTCAGTCCATCTTCAGCACGGCGAGGAATGCTTCGCTGGGAACCTGTACTGTTCCGAACTGACGCATGCGTTTCTTGCCTTCCTTTTGCTTTTCAAGCAGCTTCTTTTTACGCGTAATATCTCCGCCATAACATTTGGCAAGAACATCCTTCCGCATGGCTTTTACAGTTTCACGGGCGATCACTTTTCCGCCGATTGCGGCCTGGATCGGTATTTCAAACATCTGACGCGGGATCACATCTTTCAGTTTTTCAGCGATGCCGCGTCCCCTCGCATATGCCTTGTCACGGTGAACAATAATGGAGAATGCATCACAAAGATCCCCGTTCAACAGAATGTCCAGCTTGACGAGATCACTCTCACGATAATCTTTCAGTTCATAATCGAAAGAAGCATATCCGCGGCTGCGGCTTTTTATCTGGTCAAAAAAGTCAAAAATGATCTCGTTGAGAGGGAGGTCATAATTCAGTTTAACACGGTTCCCTTCATACTGCATGTCAATAAATACACCGCGTTTGTCCTGACACAGTTCCATCAGCGTTCCTACTGAATCCTGCGGTGTATAAATTGTCGCATGTACAAAAGGTTCTTCCATATAGTCGATTTCACCGGCCGGAGGAAGATTTGTCGGATTATCAATCATCAGTACAGTTCCGTTGTTTTTTACAACCTTGTAGATTACGCTCGGAGCGGTTGTCACAAGGTTGAGGTCAAATTCACGTTCCAGACGGGTTGTCATGATATCCATATGAAGCAATCCAAGGAAACCGCACCGGAATCCAAAGCCAAGAGCCACAGAAGTTTCCGGCTCGAAGGAAAGGGAAGCATCATTCATCCGAAGCTTTTCCAGTGCATCTTTCAGAGCGGGGTAATCAGCACCGTCTGCCGGATAAATTCCACAGTAGACCATGGGGGTGACTTCCCTGTAGCCGGGCAAAGGTTCAGAGGCAGGGTTTGATGCATCTGTAATTGTATCGCCTACACGGGTGTCCCGGACATCCTTGATGGAGGCAGAAACATAACCGACATCACCGGCTCTCAGATGATCACAGGGAACATATCCGGGAGACAAATGACCGACTTCAACCACATCAAATTCCGAACCGGTTGCCATCAGGCGCATACGCATTCCAGGGTAAATCGTTCCTTCCTTGATACGGATAAAACAGATTGCACCTCTGTAGTTGTCGTAAAAAGCGTCAAAAATGAGCGCCTGGAGCGGTGCGGATGCATCGCCGGAAGGGGCTGGAATATGCTCGGCAATCGTTTCAAGCACCTCATCGATATTTTGCCCCGTTTTTGCGGATATACAGGGAGCATAGCTGGCATCAAGGCCGATGACATCTTCGATTTCAGTGCGGACTTCTTCAGGCCTTGCAGAAGGAAGGTCGATTTTGTTGATAACGGGAATGATTTCAAGATTGTGATCAAGCGCCATATATACATTGGCCAGTGTCTGTGCTTCAATACCCTGCGTGGCATCCACAACCAGAAGTGCGCCTTCACATGCAGCTAGAGCCCTGCTGACTTCATAGGTAAAGTCTACATGGCCGGGGGTGTCTATCAGATTCAGGATATATTCATTGCCATCCTTTGCGGTGTAATTCATATGGACAGCTTTGCTTTTGATGGTGATCCCTCTTTCCCGTTCCAGTTCCATGCTGTCAAGAATCTGTTCCACCATTTCCCGTTTTTCAAAAACACCTGTTTTTTCAAGAATACGGTCTGCAAGCGTGCTTTTGCCATGGTCAATATGCGCCACAATGCAGAAATTCCGGATCCGGTTCATGTTATTTTCCATTATTCCCTCCGGGCTGATTAAACTTTTTCCCAAGCCTGTTTTCTTTGCCTTGAATCAATCTGGCGATATTGGCATGATGCCGTGCAACACACATAATCATCAGCAGGAAAGCCCAGACAATAATGCAGGCATTTCCCTGGCTGAAAATGAAAGACAGTCCTGCGAAGGAAATGACCAGCAGCATACTTCCGACAGAAATATAACGGAAAAGGGCAATTACCAAAATTGTCAGAGCGATGCAGATCAGTGCGTAAACAGGGAAGCAGAAAAGCATTACGCCGCCTGTTGTTGCAACGCCTTTTCCTCCGCGAAAACCGAAGAAAACGGGCCAGTTATGACCGATGACACAGAAGAGTCCGGCAAGCAGAACAACAAAGCGCGCGTTCGGATGACCTCCGCAGATCCACTGTGCAATCAGACAGGAGAGGACACCCTTGATGACATCAAAGAAAAAAGTGATCAGGCCATATTTCCATCCCATAGTGCGCTGTACATTGCTCGCACCGGTGCTTTTGCTTCCGACCGTATGAAGATCAGGGCCGTTGGCAATTTTGGAAATGATGATTCCGCCGGACAGAGAGCCCAGCAGGTAGGCAATCAGGCAAGAGAGAATAATTTTGATTTCAAAAGCCATGGGTGTCAGTCCTCCTTTTTCCTTTCACGGAGAATAAACCGAATCGGTGTGCCTTCAAGCGGGAATGTTTTCCGGAAGAAATTCTCCAGATATCTTTCATAGGAGAAAGACATCAGGGTTTCATCATTAACAAAGAATACGAAGGTTGGCGGCTGAATGCCGGTTTGTGTGGCATAATAAATTTTCAGGCGCCTTGTACCCTGCAGCGGCGGCTGGAGATTGCCGGTCGCATCATTTACTACATCATTCAGAATACCGGTTGTGATACGTTTTCTGGAGGTCTCGTACACTTCCTTCACTTTATCAAAAACGGTATTCGTTCTTTGTCCTGTTTTTGCGGAAATAAACAGGACCGGTGCGTAATCCATGAATTTGATTTTTTCAATGACTTCTTTCCGGTATTTTTCCAGGGTTCCGGTTTCTTTTTCAAGCATATCCCACTTGTTGACAATAACGATAACCGCTTTTCCTTCTTCATGGATCAGGCCGGCAATTTTGGTGTCCTGTTCAGTGACTCCGTCATTTGCGTCAACAAGGAGCAAAGCAACATCGCAACGTTTGATAGCGGCGATGGAACGTAGTACACTGTATCTCTCAAGACTTTCGTCTTCAATGGAGCTTTTTCTTCGCATGCCTGCAGTATCTATGATATTAAAGGCTGTCCCGTCCTCTGTATGGAAAATCGTATCAATGGCGTCGCGTGTAGTGCCGGGAATATCGGACACCATTGTCCGCTCCTGCCCAAGAAGCCTGTTTGTAAGAGAACTCTTACCGACATTCGGACGGCCGACAATGGCCATCTGAATAACGGTCTCTTCCTCTTCATCAGAAGAAGGATCCCTGTCCGGAAAGCAGCTGATAATCTGATCCAGCAGGTCGCCAAATCCAAGCATATTGACGCTGCTGATTCCGATCGGATCTCCGAGACCTAATTCATAAAACTCATAAAGGGAGTTATTCAGCCCCAGGTAATCGACTTTATTGACAACCAGAAGAACAGGCTTTCCGGCCCGGCGAAGGAGGTTTGCGACATCCTTGTCATCTTCCGTAAGACCTTCACGCGCATCTGTGAAAAAACAGATGACATCTGCCAGATCAATGGCAGTCTGTGCCTGCATGCGCATCTGGCTTAACAACACATCTTCACTGTGGGGATCTATGCCGCCTGTATCTATCAGCGTGAATTCATGTCCGAGCCATTCTGCATCAGCATGAATTCTGTCTCGTGTAACTCCGGGGACATCTTCCACTATACTGATGCGCTTCCCGGCAATTTTGTTGAAAAAAGTTGATTTGCCGACATTCGGCCTGCCGACAATGGCAACAATTGGTTTGTTCATCTTACGTCCTCCGTCTGGAATAATGCGCTGATAAATGATTCTCCGGTATTGCGGACAACCTGAATCGGTTTTCCGATGATATCCTGTACTCTTTCCAATGTATAATCATCAAGGAAACAATCTGAGTTTTCACGGAGCATGGATTCAGAAATCAATACTTTGTCGAATTCTTTTCCTTCCAGGGCCTGTATCAGATCCTGGCCGACAATCAGTCCGGTTACCGTGATGGAATCACCGAAAAAACGGTTCGGAACAGGAACAACCTCTGTCTGTACCCAATCCGGTGTATACATACGGGCCAGTTCCTGAATGTGCGGAAACACGGAAGCGCCGGTGGGAATAATCAGCCGGGTGACAATGCGTTTTGTCAAAGGGGAATGAACTTCGTTTTGAATGTCCGTATAAGCTGCTTCGCATTCGTCCTTAAACTGGCGGATCATTCCAACGCCATTCTCAATCTGAGGATAATCCTCATAATGTTCTTCCGCGGGAATGTCCTGTCCAGCTATGCAGTAGAACTCATCAGACAGGAAGACAAAACGTGTCCCGAATTCTTCAAGATATTTTTGCTGACGCCGGGAAACAATTTGTATGGTCTCTTCAGCAAGCTGCCTGCTGACAGGAGGAATTTGCTCGAGTTTCGTACGGAACTTTGTCATCCCGATGGGAACAATGGCGACGGAAAGGGAAGAAGGCCAGAGGGATGCAAGGTCATCCAGCGTTTCCTCAAGGATGTTTCCATCGTTAAATCCCGGGCAAAGAACAATCTGGGAATGAAACTGCAGTCCGTGATTTTTCAATGCGGTAAGACGGTCAAAAAGATTTCCGGCATTCGGGTTACGAAGCATTTTCACACGAACATCCGGATCTGTTGCGTGAACAGAAATATATAGCGGAGACGCTTTCCTGCGCAGTATACGGATGAATTCCTGATCATCCACGTTGGTCAGCGTTACATAATTACCCATCATCAGACTGAGGCGCCAGTCATCATCTTTGACATAAAGCGTTTTACGCATGCCGGACGGCATCTGATCAATAAAACAGAAGACGCAGTGATTCAGGCAGTGGCGAGGCTTCATGGCAAAGGTTTCATCCAGCTGAAGGCCCAGCGGCTCCCAGGACGATTTTGCAATGCTGACCTGGCGAATCTTTCCGTTCACATCGGCTATTTCAATTTCCAGATGAGGATGAAGGATCAGATCCTGATAATCAATCTCATCGATGACTGTTTCACCGTTAATGGAAACAAGACTCTCATTTTTCTGAATTCCGGCTTTTTCTGCCGGGGAGGAAGGCGATACGGACAGAATTCTGATCATATGCGCATCCCTCCTTACGTTAAAAATCGCCCAATTTATTATCCTAGAATTGAATGGAGTTGTCAAGAATCAGGCCGGGACACGGCAGCGCTGCCATGGTTGTCATTTCACACTCATGATGATAATATATATGCGTTTCAATAAGGTTACTGAGAGGTTTGCTTATGGCTCAGAATGGAGATATCGGTATCGATCTTGGCACATCAAATGTAGTGATTTACATGAAAGGCAACGGCGTCGTTTTCCGTGAACCATCCGTTATCGCGGTGGAAAGCGAAACCAATCAGATTATTGCGTTCGGAACAGAAGCTTACCGCATGATCGGACGTACACCGTCCAGTATCAGTATAATCCGCCCCCTCGCACAGGGGGAAATACTTGATTTTGAACTGACTGCAGCGATGCTTCGGTATTACATTTCCAATGTAATCGGGAAAAAGTTTTTCTCCAGGCCACGTGCAATTATGTCCGTTCCGTCAGGTGTTAAGGAGATGGAAAGAAAGGCACTGATCACATCGCTGTTTGATGCGGGACTGCGAAGAACGCAGATCCTGGACAGAACAATTGCCGCTGCACTTGGCGCGCAGCTGAATTTTCTTGGCTCGTACGGAAGCATGGTGGCTGACCTGAGCGCCGGAGGTACGGACATTGCAGTTCTCAGCAACGGCATCGTTTCCGTTGTCAGTTCGGTTCAGATGGGTGGCGATCATTTTGATGATGCTATCATCCGGTATCTTCGGAAGAAATACAACATGCTGATTGGTGAAAGAACCGCAGAGCAGGTCAAAATAACTCTAGGCGGCGCAATGCGGAGGAATCCGAGGGTGACGATGGATGTTACAGGCAGGAACCTGATATCCGGTCTTCCCAGAACGATTTCCATTGATTCAGATGAAATATATGAATCCCTGATTGACAATGTGAACGACCTGATTGAGAGCGTTCAGGCAGTTATTGAAAAAACCCCGCCGCAGCTCGCCTCCGATATCCTGGAAGGAGGCGTCACACTGACGGGGGGCGCAGCAGCACTGTATGGCCTTTCCGAAGCTATTTCAGATGTGATCAGAATCCCATGCCGGGTTGCTGATGATCCAAAGGACTGTATCGTTCTGGGATGCGCGAAAGTATTGAATGATCCGGCCGGAATGCGTCATCTGCTGTCTGCATCCTGATGGTTTATTTTTTTCGGGTTTCCAGCAGTGTCGATTCCGGCAGCACCGACAAGTCCCAGGCGTTCCGCGGCTTCTTCCCGCATTTTGTACTTGAGGATTTTGCCGGCCGCATTCATCGGGAAATGATCCACAAATTCAATATACTGAGGAACCTTGTGACGGGCCATATGGCTTTTGATGTATTCCGTCATCTCTTCGGATGTCAGGGATGCATCTTTCTTTTTGATAATGCATGCCATAACAGCCTCGCCGTATTTGGCATCCGGAACACCGATGACCTGCACATCTTCCACAGCGGGATGCGTATAGATAAATTCTTCAATTTCCTTGGGATAGATGTTTTCACCGCCGCGGATAATCATATCTTTCAGGCGTCCTGTAATCAGATAGGTTCCGTCTGGATTCCTGCGGGCCAGATCTCCGGAGTGCAGCCATCCGTCTTTATCAATTGCTGAAGCGGTGGCATCCGGCATTTTATAGTAACCTTTCATGATGTGATAACCGCGGGAGCAGAATTCACCATCCTGGCCGTCAGGAAGTTCATTGCCGGTTTCCGGATCAATCACTTTACACTGAACATGCGGGAATGCGTATCCGACGGTTTCTGTACGCAGACTGAGCGGATCGTTCCAGTCTGACATCGTACTGCCGGGAGAAGATTCGGTTTGTCCGTAAACACTGACGATTCCGCGCATATTCATCTCATCCGGCTGAGCTGCACGCTTCATCAGTTCAGGCGGGCAACCGGATCCGGCCATAATGCCTGTCCGCATGTAGGAGAAGTCTGTTTTCCGGTAATCTTCATGGTTGAACATTGCGATAAACATTGTCGGAACACCGTGAAAACAGGTAATTCTTTCCTGGTTGATACAGGCAAGGGAATTCTTGGCAGAGAAGTAGGGAAGCGGACAGAGTGTGGCACCATGCGTCATGGAAGCTGTCATCGCAAGCACCATACCGAAGCAGTGAAACATCGGAACCTGGATCATCATGCGGTCCGCCGTAGACAGGCCCATCCTGTCACCGATACATTTACCGTCATTCACAACGTTGTAATGCGTCAGCATAACACCTTTCGGAAAACCGGTTGTCCCGGATGTGTACTGCATGTTACAGACATCGTCTGGCTTAACATGCGCGGACAACATCCGGATTGTTTCCTGTGAAACGGTATCCGCCCTGCGCATTGCCTGATCAAAAGTCAGGCATCCGGGCTGCCTGAAGTCAACGGTAATTACATTTCGCAGGAAAGGAAGGCGTTTGCAGTGAAGCGCTTCGCCCGGCTTTGCGGAAGCAATTTCCGGGCACAGCTCATTGATGATTTCTCTATAATTACTGTCCAACGCTTTTTCAATCATTACAAGTGTATGGGTATCGCTCTGACGCAGCAGATAGTCAGCTTCATGGATTTTATAGGCTGTATTCATAGTGACGAGTACAGCGCCGATCCTGGCACAGGCCCAGAAAGTAATATACCATGCCGGGACATTCGTTGCCCAGACAGCAACCTTGGCGCCCGGTTTCACACCCAGTGAAACAAGTGCCCGGGCAAAACAGTCAACATCATCCCGGAAACCTGAATAGGTTCTTGTATAATTCAGGGTTGTATATTTGAAAGCATACTGATCCGGAAATTCCTCTGCCATTCGGTCCAGAACCTGACCAAAGGTTTCATCAATCAGTTCATCCTTTTTCCATACATATCTTCCTGAGCCGTCAAAGTTGAAGTAGAGGGATTTCTTTTTTCCTTTCGGATTATCAAAGCGGTTCATGTAGTTCACGAAATGGGAGAAAATGATTTCCCGGTCAGAAAGATCTTCCATCCATTCTGTTTTCCATTCGAGGGAAATAAAACCGCTGTAGTCAATGGAAGAGAGCGCGTTCATGAATTCCTTTACGGGAAGCGTTCCTTCACCGATCAGGTTATAGGATAGATCATCGTTGGAATCGCGCAGGTGAACATGTTTCACGTATCCACCGAGATTCCTGATGGTTGTATCGGGGGATTCATGGAAATCACGGTAAGGATGGTGCACATCCCAAAGACAGCCGAGTTCATCGCAGGCATATTCATCCAGCAGGGAACGGAGACGTCCGGTCTCGGCGTAAATCCCGGTTGTCTTGGTCAGAAGGGTTACTTTTTTGTCAGCGGCATCCGGAAGCACTTCATCAAGGAAATGCCTGACCTGTTCCTCCCGGTGCGTAAGCGCGCAGACAGCTACATACGGAATATGCATGGAACCGGCAACATCAAAGAGTATCCGGATCTGATCCGGATCTGTGTTATCCAGACTGATATCCTCTGATGTATCAAAACACGGAATCTTCAATCCGCATTCCTGAAGCATCCGTTCTGTCTCATTCCGGTTGTATTTATGGAACGGTCCTCCGCGGCTGATCAGGGATTCTATTTTATGGAGATTATAAACTTCAATGCCCTGGAATTGCATTTCACATGCGTCTTCCATCTGCTTCATCCAGTCTTTTTCTCTCCATCCGCGGGTTGAAAAAGCAAGGTTCATGCTTCTTCCTCCTCATAAATAATTTTGTTCAGTGCGTTGATATAAGCCATAATACCAGCACCGACAATATCCGTGGATATGCCTTTTCCGGAATATAGCTTTCCGTCTGAGCGGAGCCTGATCAATGTTTCGCCCATGGCTTCACGCCCTTCTGTGACGGACTGGATCTGGAAATCATCCAGTTCAAAATGTCTGCCGGTGGCTTTTTCAATGGAATTGAAGGCAGCATCAATTGCCCCATCGCCGGTGGAAATACCTTCCAGCTGTTTTCCGTGGAGAGAAAGTTTCATATGAGACATTGCACCGATGGTGCTGCCTGTGTTAATTACATATTGAATATCTGTATATGCAGGGGGAACCTGCATTGCCTCCGTAGCGACAATTGCTTCGAGTTCCCTCAGGGTGATTTTATCCTTGCTGCGGGAGACTTCCTGGAACCTGGTCCAGACTTTCTCAAGATCATCTTCCGTAAGGTCATATCCCAGTTTGGAGATGGCTTTGGAAATAGAATCATGTGATTCATGGGCATTTACGGTAATGCTGTCATTTTGCGTTTCCGTGTTCCGGACAGGCATAAATGAGTGTGAAAGCCCGGAACGGCAGAGGTTTTCGATCTGAGCGGTGAGCGTATTGATTTTTTCGACTCCGATTCCAAGGGAGATATCGAAATGCTTCTGTTTAACATTCAGGATGCTGACAATATTCCGCAGGGAAATACTGTCTGTTCTGAATGCAGCGGCCTTTATTTCGCGGATACCACATCGGACGGCTTCAATGGCACAGGCATCAGACAAATTCATGGTATCAGCACAGGAATATCCGACAGTAATGTTTTTCATTTCCGGTACGTGTTCAAAAAGGGGTCGCAGAAAAAGGCCTGTTTCGTCCGGAAGCATGGATCCGGCTGTGTCACAGAGCGTTATAGTTGATGCGCCTGCTTCGATGGCTTTCCGAAGGACATCCTGCAGGAATCTGCTGTCGCTGCGGGTTGCATCCATCGCAACGAACTCCACGTTAGAAGTATATTTCCGGCATTCCGTGATTCTGTCGGCGATCTGGCGGATTAAAGCGTCCGGTTTGATGTGGGAAAGATATTCCATCTGTACAGAACTGACAGGTACGACAATCTGCAGACGGGGATTGTCCGCGTCCTTGAGAGCATCCCATACGATATCAACATTGCTTTGCGAAAGGCTGACAGGAACTGCAAGCCTGGAATTCGAAACAGCCTGACTGACAGATTTGATCAGAAGACTGTCGATTTTTTCATTGACAATTTCTTTCAGGGAAATATAGTCCACATCCAGTTTGTCCAGCATTTTGCACAGTTCGATTGTTTCCCGGAAACTCAATTCGGGACTTTTTTCTCCCTGACAAAGTGTACAGTCACAGATACTGACCTTTTCGTAATTGCTCATTTGCTCTTTCCTCCTAAAAAAATATAAGCCCTGAAGCTATATGCTTCAGGGACGAAAATATCGCGGTACCACCCATTTTACTGCCATATGGCAGTCACTCTCGGACTCAGACAAGTCCATAGCCGATTACGGGGCGTCCGGGCTTCATTACTGGAGCATTGCTCGTTCACAAAACCGGCTCCGGAAGCAGTCAGTTTTCATTCCTGTACTGTCTCACAGCATACGACAGCTCTCTGAAACATTCCTGGAAACATTCTTTCCTTCATTGCCTTTGATATTCAATTGAATGGATACTATCATAATCCATGTTTGATGTCAACCGATTCATCCGGTGCAGAGATTGTATTTTTCATGTTCAATGAACAGCCTGGAAATGTTGATTCTGCAAGGGAGAGAAGAGGAATATAAATTGACAAAAATGGTGAATTTGATATCATATACGTAGTTTTTATCTGATTGGAAGGGAAGTCTTGCTGTTTGACAGAAAGTCGTGAAATTGTTCTGACTGCTGATACCATGGATGCATATATCGCACTGTTTGGCCTGAATGATCAGAATATTTCCGTGATTGAACAGGAATGTTCTGTTCATATTGCACTCAGAGGGAACCATCTTGTGATTCAGGGAGATCCGGATCGCCTTGCTTTCGCCGAGAAAACGGTGCAGATCCTTTTTGACATGATACAGCATAACGAAACAGTTGACCGCCTTCGGATCCGCTATGTCATTTCCATGATACGTGATGGAAATGCCGACAGAATAGAAGAATCCCTGAAGAAAGTCATTGCCATTACACACCGCGGGAAACAGATTACCTGCAAGACGCTCGGCCAGCAGAAATATATTGAAACGATCCGGAAAAATACGCTGACTTTTGCCATCGGTCCTGCAGGTACAGGAAAAACTTATCTGGCAATGGCACTTTCCGTTATGGCCCTAAAAAACAAAGAAGCAGAACGGATTATCCTGACCCGTCCGGCTGTCGAGGCCGGGGAAAAACTGGGCTTTCTTCCCGGCGACCTTACGCAGAAGGTCGATCCGTATCTTCGACCCCTCTATGATGCCATGTATGACTTTATGGGAGCTGATTCATACACCCGCCTGCTGGAAAGAGGCACGGTTGAAGTGGCACCTCTTGCATATATGCGTGGGCGTACTCTGTCTGATGCTTTCATTATTCTGGATGAAGCGCAGAACACGACACCTGAACAGATGAAAATGTTCCTGACCAGAATCGGCTTTAATTCCAAAGTGATTGTTACGGGCGATATTACGCAGACTGATCTGCCGGCAGGAAAAAGTTCGGGGCTTGCGGAAGCAATAAGGATTCTTGACGGCATTCCTGGAATCGGAATTGTTGAATTGACAGGCAAGGATATTGTCCGCCATGAACTGGTTCAGCGCATTGTGGAAGCTTACGCTGAAAATGAGAAAAACCAGCGGGAAGGGAAGGAAACCAAATGACCGAATCTGCTGTAAACAATTCTTCAACGGGAAAGAATCCTGCGCGCAAGAATAAGATTATCGGCTGGTTCCGCACATCGGCATTCAAATGTGTGCTAATGGATGTGGTCACTTTTGCTCTTATTCTGATTATTTTCTTCCTGATTTGTGTTCCAAAGAAATACAATTTGTCTGTCGGATCCATTTCTCATGATACGATTAATGCCACGAAAGATGTTATAGACGAAGTAAGTACACAGGAAAAAAAGAACGCGGCTGCTGCGCTGGTGGAACCGACTTACCGCTTTCAGCAGGATGTCAAAGAAGAAGTGATGAACGCGTTAAACAGCACCTTCGCTGAACTGCGGACGATCCAGCAATACGGGATTACACTTCGGAATGAAAACAATATGCGTCCCAATTCGTTCTCAGAAGAAGAAATTGCATATGCTATCAGTCTGCTTGGTGATTTGTCACTGAACCGGAACCAGATTGTTACGCTGCTTCGCGTCGACAACGAGCAGTTTGACAACATGGTCAGTACTGTAAAGACGGCTGTTGACAATACAATGAATAACTCTTCAGTTCGTGAAGGCCAGGTCAATCAAGCCATTCAGACCATTATTCAGATTGTCGGATTTAAGGTTGATATTTCCCTGACACAGAATGTTCTGCCCACGGTTCTGCGCGCATGCATCAAGCCGAATATGATCATAGACCAGGAAGCCACTGATGAGGCGAGCAACAAAG
>JAEEGL010264641.1_pt1 | contig 16528 bp, 11 predicted proteins | sample 9134231 | NCBI WGS metagenome assembly JAEEGL01 (sample SAMN16246548, study PRJNA631951) | gut metagenome | biome: gut microbiome; feature: rumen; material: fiber-attached | host: Bos | place: Iran: Karaj | collected 2018-10
GGACTACAGCGATGTTATAATCCATGTCTTTGACAAGGACAACAGGCTTTTTTACAACCTGGAGCGCATCTGGAAAGACGGAAAAGAGATTGGCGCCGAAAGCCTTTAAATTACAATTTATTATCTAAAGGGGGGACAGGACAAAGATAATGGATAATAATCTGTATAATACTTTGCTTATAATACAGTATGTCTGTATCTTCGGTCTTTTTGTAGAGAGCTGGATAATTGTCCGTAAATGGAAAAACAATGTCCATACTTTTCTGCTTTTAAGCTGTCTTGCAGCTCTTGTCAACAACCTGGGGTACCTCCTTGAATTACGGTCAATATCCCTGGATGCATATATTTCTTCATTAAAATTTTCTTATCTTGGTCGGGTGTGGTACGCCTTTTTCATGTTCCTATTCCTGGCCGAACTGTTCAGGATTAAAATTCCGAGCCTGATAACCAGGTTTCTGATCGTATTGCATGCCGCAATATTCATGGTTGTTATGACTGTGCAATATCATGGTCTGTATTATTCATCTTTATATTTTGAATCTGACGGTCCTGTACCAAAGATCGTTCACGGCAACGGCCCTGTTCATCACGTATTTATGGTGCTCCAGATTGGCTATATCGTGATAGGATTAGGCATGCTGCTGCGTGCACTGCATAAGGAAAAAAATAAATTTACCAGAAAACGGTATTTTATAATAATGCTGGCTATCTTTGTGGAAAGCCTTTTCTTTATCATACAGCTATTTAACCTGCTTCCTGTAACAAATGTTTTTGATGTTACTCTTCTTGGTTATTTCTTTGGCACAATAATAATGCTGATCGCAATTTTTTCTTATGATCTTCTTGGAACACGGGAGATTGCCAAGGACTTCATTGTGGACAGGATCTCTGAAGGAATAATTGCAGTTGATAACGATGGCATAATCCGATATTACAACGATCCTGCCCTGGAGCTTTTTCCGGAACTTGCCCAAGATGTAACTACAGTTCCTGCAGAGATCATAAACGCCATCGCAGAGAATGGAAACATTCAGCGAAACGACAGGATATACAGTCCCGAAGACAACGATTTAATTCACGACGGAAAGGTATTCGGAACAATATATGCGCTTGTAGATGAAACAGAACATATACGATACATGTCAGAACTGCAGGAACAGCGTGATATAGCAGATAATGCCAATGCCGCCAAGAGCAGATTTCTTGCCAATATGTCCCACGAGATCAGAACACCTATAAACGCTGTTCTGGGCATGGACGAAATGATCCTTCGCGAAAGCCGGGAGGATACTATACGCTCATATGCATCTGACATAATGTCAGCCGGCAAGACCCTTCTTTCCCTCATCAACGATATTCTCGACCTCTCTAAAGTCGAAGAAGGAAAGATGGAAATTGTCCCCGTTCAGTACGAACTGGCCACCCTCATCAATGATCTTGTAAACATGATCAGTGACAGGGCAGTCAAAAAAAGCCTGAAATTCAATGTAGAAGTCAATGAAAATATTCCCCATGTGCTTTTCGGTGATGAGATGCGTATCAGACAATGCGCACTGAACATTCTCACCAATGCCGTTAAATATACCGAAAAAGGTTCGGTTTCATTAAATATTGATTATAAAGAAAAAGACTGGGAGAACATTTATCTTCGATTTACCGTTACGGATACCGGTATCGGCATGAAAGAAGAAGATATTGAAAAACTATTCCAGCCTTACCAGCGGATTGAAGAAGAAAGGAACAGGGCCATCGAGGGGACCGGTCTTGGCATGAGCATTACCAGGCAGCTGCTGGACCTCATGGGCACCGAACTTGAAGTTCAGAGCGAATATGGAAAGGGATCTGTTTTTACATTTTCAATAGAGCAGAAAATTATCGATCCTGACAAGATTGGAGATTATACCCAGCGCTTTCTTGAAAAAAAAGAAAAAGATCATATTTACCGTGAACTCTTTCATGCGCCGGACGCAAGGATACTTGTGGTAGACGATACCGAGATGAACCTGACAGTAATGCAGAGTCTGCTAAAGCAGACCCAAATCCGTATAGATACTGCTTCCACGGGCAAAGATGCCATAACCCTGGCCACAGTCAATAAATATGATGTTCTGTTCATTGATCATATGATGCCTGACATGGACGGTATCGAGACACTTAAAAATATCCGTGAAACAAAAATGAACCAGAGCACAGCCGCTGTAGCCCTTACCGCAAATGCAGTATCCGGCGCAAGGGATAATTATATCAATTCAGGTTTTTCGGATTATCTGTCAAAACCTGTTGACAGTTCTCTGCTGGAGAAAATGCTTTACACCTATATCCCGAAGGATAAGATCAAAAAAGTAACTACTGACAGTAAGACCGAAACAAATACCCGATCACTTGAACGATCCAGGATATTTGTTATCGACGATGATGAAACAGTATGTTCCAACATAAAAAATATTCTGTCTCCGCGCTATGACATAGAAATTAGCCTGACCGGCACTGATGCGATAAAGAAAATTCTGGACTATGAGCCTGATCTTGTTCTCTTGGACATTCATCTTTCTGATGGAAATGGGTTCGAAATAATGGACACCCTGAAAAAAGAGGACCGGACTTCAGCAATTCCCATTTTGCTGATCACCGGTGACGACGACACCCAGACCGAGGAAAATGCTTTCAGGCAGGGTGCCTCTGATTTCATCAGAAAACCCTTCGCACCCGATATATTGAAGCAGAGGACCAAGAGGATAATTGAACTTTACCATTATCAGCGCTCTATTGAAGATGAAGTACGGAAACAGACAGGCAGGAGCAAACGGTTATCACGCGAGATGATGCTTGCCCTGTCAAAAACTGTAGATACAAAAGATCACTATACGGATGGTCATTCCAGGCGAGTAGCTGCAATGGCCGCTGAAATAGCCAGAAGGCTCGGAAAAACCGCTGATGAACAGGTGGAAATTTTTGAGATCGGACTTTTGCATGACATTGGAAAGATAGGCGTGCATGAAGACATTATTCACAAAGAAACAAGACTTACGGATGATGAGTTTTCCGAGATAAAAGCCCATACTCTTAAAGGTGATGAAATACTGAAAGAGATCACTGACATGCCACGCTTAAGACAGGGGGCAAGATGGCATCATGAACATTTTGACGGCAAAGGCTATCCGGACGGACTTGCCGGAAACGACATTCCAGAGGCAGCCCGTATCGTCTGTGTTGCCGACTGTTATGATGCAATGACAAGCACCAGAACTTATTCTGTACCAAAAAAGCAGTCCGAGGTAAGGGCAGAAATAGAAAGATGTAAAAACACCTGGTTCGATCCTGTTATTGCTGATGTAATGCTTGCAATGATCGATGAAGATAAAGAATACCGGATGAATGAAAAAGCTGATATTGCGTGGATATGGAAAGAATATGACAGACTCTGGGTTAATCCCGCGGAGGAGAGCCTGTCCATATCAGTTTCCGCATCAAAGAATACAGAATCAGACGCAGTAGAAGAGGCTTCTGTCCGGCCTGAATGGCTGTTATCACTTAAAACACTGCTGGACACAAATATCGGACTTAAAAACTGCGGTACTGCTGATGGGTATCTGGCAGTTTTGAAAACATTCCGGGAAACAGCAGAAAATAAAGAAAATGAGATACGAAAATTCTATGAAGATTCAGACTGGGACAATTTTACGGTTAAAGTCCACGCACTTAAAAGCTCTGCAAGAATAATAGGAGCTAAAGACCTGGCTGCACTGGCTGAAAGACTTGAGACTGCCGGAAAAGAAAAAGATACAGTTTTTATACATGAAAATACCCTTGAAACGCTTAAAATGTACAGTGAAATCCGCAAGGCACTTTCTGTCTTTGACAATGAATAAACAGACCACATAACGGATTCGTCCTTACACAAGCCAATAATCTTAAACCAACAAAAAACACGCCTGTCCTGTCACTTCATATGAAAAGAAGAAGGGCAAGCGTGTTTTAGTTTTATTTCCGCCGTCATACTAAAGACGGTTTGTTTATCTTATAATCATCAGAGAGTCCTGAATACAGCAAATACCTTACCGAGTATAACACATTCATCAACAATTATCGGATCCATAGTATCATTTTCAGGCTGAAGCCTTATATGGCCTTTTTCTTTATAAAATGTCTTTACCGTTGCCGAATCATCTATAAGGGCAACTACTATATCACCGTTTTTAGCGGTATTGCACTGTTCCACAAATACCATATCTCCATCAAGTATACCGGCATTGATCATGCTTTCGCCCTTTACATTAAGAATAAAACACTCTGCATTAGGGGTAACAGCCACCGGAAGAGGAAAATAACTCTCAACATTCTCAGTCGCCAGAATAGGCTGACCTGCAGCAACCCTGCCGACTACAGGGATAGAAGTAAGTTCTTCCTGACGCATTACCTGATACGATTCATCTATGATCTCGATTGCTCTGGTCTTAGAAGGATCCCTGTGTATATAACCTTTTCTTTCAAGCGTAGCAAGATGAGCATGTACGGAAGAAGTAGATTTAAGATCAACACCGGCGCAGATATCCCGTACGGTAGGCGGATAAGATTTCTTTTTGGTCCATTCTTTAATAAAGTCATATATCAGCTGCTGTTTTTCAGTAAGTTTTTCCTGTGCCATTTTGTCTCCTCCTGAATAATGAATCATAAATATTTCATATAAATAATAACATATGTTCGCTAAAAAAGCAAACATATTTTCAGAACAAATTTTCCGAACATTTTTTCGTTTTTCTCTTGACACAAAAACAGTTGTTCGATATACTACAAACATACCGAACAGTCGTTCGTAAAAAACATCATCAATATGATTAAAAATAAAGTAAATAACCGGATAAATCAGACAAGGTAGTCGGGGAGGAAAGAAAATGAAGAGAAGAGGATATTCAAGCAGAAGAAATTACATCAACAAGTGCAGAAGAGCCGACAGGAGAGCTTCTATTATGAAGCAGCACTCACGCAGCGGCTCAAGAACCGCAGTCCGTCATTCCGAAGACAGCAGAAATTTCTCTTTATTATTACTTACTGCCGCAGCGATGCTGCTCAGCCTGCTTATGATATTCGGTAACAAGGCAAAGGCAGAGTCAGAGGACGCCGGCACATATAACGGTTATTATAAATATTTCACCAGCATTACCGTACAATCCGGAGATACGTTAAGCGCATATGCAGATGTTTATAATACAGCAGGGATAAAATCTGACGAAGAATACATATCAGAAGTATGTACCATCAACGATATTGACAAAGATCACATTGTTTCCGGTCAGAAGATAATTGTACCATATTATGACAAGGAGTTCAGATGAACGGACGCCATTCAGTCCTTACGGAGCTTCACCATATCAGCAGCCTTGCGCTTCTGTTCATCGTTCATTGATGCATAATGCTTCCTTGTGGTATTTACATCTTTATGTCCCAGCACACTGGCAACCAGGTAAATGTCACCGCTTTCCTTATAAAGCTCGGTACCATAAGTGGAACGCAGTTTATGGGGAGTGATCTTCTTTAAGGTCGTAACCTGGGATGCATATTTTTTCACAAGGTTTTCAACAGCACGTACTGTAATGCGCTTGTTCTGTATTGAAAGGAACAGTGCATTCTCATGTCCGGGAAGGGCGATAGTTCCCATACGTTCGTCAAGGTAGTTTGTAAGCGCTTCTTCAACCTCTTCGCCGAAATAGACTTTAGCTTCGTTTCCACCTTTTCTTACTATTCTGATGGCTCCGTTATCAAAATCAATGTCTTTGATATCCAGACCCACACATTCCGAAACTCGGATACCGGTGCCCAAAAGCAGGGTGATAAGAGCCAGATCTCTCTGCATAGTGCGGGCATGGAATTTTTTTTGATGGCCGCTCTCACTTTCGGAGCCGTTTTCAATGACATCCAGAAGCTTTGCAACTTCATCAGGTTCCAGACGTATTATGTTCTTTTCATGAAGCTTTGGCATATGCACAATGGAAGCCGGATTTGATTTCAACAACTCAGATTCATAAAGATAGGCATAGAAACTCCTGAGAGCTGAAAGTTTTCTGCTTTTTCCACGTTCATCATTTGTATGAGCAGTACCGTCAGGCCCCTCATACCAGGAAAGATATTCCATGTAGGATTCAATATCAAATTTCTCTATTTTTTCGATAACTGAAAGAGGAATTTCTTTAATCGAAGGGTAGGGCGTATCAACAATATGGTCATTTACAAATTTAAAGAATATCTGCAGATCATAGGCATAGGCCACTTTGGTACGGTTACCGGTATTGTCTGATATTCCGCGAAAGAAAACGTGACAATAAGGAGGCAGTTCCGCCTCCAGCTTCCTGAGCTTTTCTATGTTCTTTATTTTTATCTGTTCGTGATAACTTTTATCGGAATAATTTGCCATTGTTGTAACCAAACAAGTTTTTTATTATAGGGTTCCCAACTGGCAGGCTTTTGCCTGCCGGTTGGGGGGAGTAAAATTTCCTGGTCACAAGCTAGCTTGTGGCAGTGAAATTTTACTCCCCCCAACATGCGCAAACAAGTTTGCGCATGTTGGGAACCTAATGTTTTCTCTTTATAAAAACATATCATTTCCCACCAGTTTATTCTACCATATTATGTAAATTGGTGTTATACTTTATTGTGGTGTTTTTCGAGCATCGTATATGGAGGACAGGATCTTGAAATTTGATGAAGAAAAAAAGAAATATCTTTTCTGGGGAATTACAATTGTATCATCTGTTACCGTTATAATTCTGATAGGCTATATTATATTTAACCTGCCGGTTGTGATAGGTGCTGTGGGTAAATTTTTCAAAATAATAATGCCGGTGGTCAACGGCTTTGTGATAGCATATCTCTTAAGTCCTCTTATAGATTTCATAGAAAGGCTCATTCTCAATGATAAAACAAAAAAATGGATATACCGCGACAGTAAAACCGGCGGCGAAATCAGTCAGGCAAAAAAAGCCAAAATACACAAAAAACTACGGGCATTATCAATAGTAATAGTATATGCATTCGTAATCTGGCTGATATACCTGTTTTTCTCATTCGTTATACCGGAGGTTGTAAAATGTATCGAGAACATCGTTAATCAGTTCCCGGAATACAGTGAAAATTTCATCAACTGGATAAACAAGATGCTTATGAAATATCCCCAGCTAGAGGAGAAATTCCAGGAGCTTCTTGCAGCACACCAGGCCGATATCAACAGTTGGATTGCCACCAATGTTATCGGCCGTGGAAAGGACGTTGCCCTTGGACTTTCAACGGGTGTTTTCAGCCTTGTGAAATGGATAATGAACCTGATCCTTGGCATACTGATATCTATTTATATCATCAACAGCAAAGAGCTCTTTATAGGCCAAGGCAAGAAAATAATATATGCACTTATGAGACGTGAAAGCGCAAATGCATTCATTCATAATGTACGCTTTACCAACAAAACATTCCTGGGTTTCTTTTCCGGAAAGCTGATAGATTCTTTTATCATAGGAATTCTTTGTTATATCATCATGAGCATTATGAAGCTGCCTTTTGCACCGCTTATCGCAATAATCATAGGTGTAACAAATATCATCCCTTATTTCGGACCTTTTATCGGTGCTATTCCCAGTGCGATTCTTATTCTTATGGTGGACCCGAAGCAGGGACTTTATTTCATAATAATGATATTATTACTGCAGCAGTTTGACGGAAACATCCTTGGACCCATGATATTCAGCCAGTCAACAGGGCTTTCCGCATTCTGGGTAATATTTGCCATAACCTTCTTCGGAGGGCTCTGGGGTGTCGTAGGAATGCTTGTAGGCGTGCCGTTGTTTGCGGTTCTTTACACGGCTTTCAGCGCATGGATAGCTTCAGCAATTAAGCAAAGGCGGCTTCCAGATGATACAAAGGAATATGTCCATGTGGATTATATAGATGAAAACGGTCTTTTTGTAAAACTTCCCGAAAATGAAGTCCGGAATATTGTATCAAAAAGGACATTCAAAGAAATCCTTGCCAGAAGAAAAAAGCATGATGAGGATGAGACTGTCGAAATTAGTTTTAAAGATGCAAAAACGGCTGAAAATGAAACCACCGAAGCCTTAACATCAGATAAAAAATCAGCAGGCAACGAATAAACCGGCAATAGCAGGCTTAAAGGCCAAGCATTTTACGATCAAACCAATAAACAAATATTTAATATACACATGCCGCAGTATAAATTTATCATAGAAGACGAATCAGACGGTGAAAGGCTGGACAAACTCTTAAGCGAGCTTATGCCGGACTGTTCCCGGACTTTTATCCAGAAACTTATAAAGGACGGTGCCGTGACAAAAAACGGCGCCGTTGTCACTAAATCCTCGCAAAGACCGGAAGCCGGTGATGAGCTCTTATTCAGCATACCCGAACCCGTTGTTCCCGAGATAATTCCCGAAGATATACCTATAGACATAGTATATGAGGACAGCGATATCCTTATTGTAAATAAACAGAAGGGGATGGTGGTGCATCCGGCTCCGGGACATCTATCAGGTACCCTTGTTAATGCCATTCTTTATCACTGTAAAGACCTGTCCGGTATAAACGGCATCCTGCGTCCCGGCATAGTCCACAGGATCGATAAAGATACTTCAGGACTCCTTATAATATGCAAAAATGATAATTCTCATAAGAATATTGCTGCACAGCTAAAAGATCACTCAATAGAAAGAACATATCACGCTATAGTCCACGGCAGATTTAACGAAGAGTTCGGTACAGTGGATGCCAACATAGGAAGATCCTCAAATGACCGAAAAAAAATGGCCGTTGTGGATCGTTTATCCGGAAAAACCGCTGTCACGCATTACACAGTCCTCAAAGAATTCAGCGGTTATTCATACATAAAATGCAATCTGGAGACAGGACGGACACATCAGATCCGTGTGCATATGGCGCATATCGGACATCCGCTGGTTGGCGACGAAATCTACGGAATCCATGAAAATAAGTACAAAAAAACCGACGGCCAGGTATTACACGCAAAATCCATAGGATTTAAGCATCCGGGGAACGATGAATGGATACAGTTTGATTCGGATCTGCCGGATTATTTTATCAAAATATTAAAGGATCTTGAATCATGAAATTTTAATAAAAAATCGTCAGAAAATCCACGGAAATATCCGTGGATTTTTTCATAAATCAAATCTCATAAACTTTTATAAACATATATAAAAAATTTCCGAAAAAAGCAGCAGAGTAAATTATTCCGGAAAAGTTTAAATCTTCAAATATATATTATGAAATTATAGTGTGTATTATAGGCGGCTTATCAGATTAAAAAAAGTCGCTGAGGCACCAAACAGCAAAGAGCCTAGTATTCATGGGCTTTTTGTCCTACATATCTCTTCGTTAAAGCTTCATTTTGCGAATAGTTGTATATAGACCCTTATATTACTTTTCGGCTTTATTCTCAGCGGATTTTTCAGATTTTATGAATTTAGGCTTAAGAAAATCCAGGTCGGAATCTTTGTAAATAAACAGAAATAAAAACATCAGAAGAAAAACACCGATGACAACGCAGATATCCGCAACATTAAAAATCGGAAAATCTATCAGGGATACATATATAAAATCCGTTACGGACTGCTTTATGCAGCGGTCGATCATATTGCCGACAGCACCTATAAGGACAAGGGTCAGCGCAACATGGAAAGCCGCATATTTCCGTTCAGCCGGAACCTTTATGAAAACATATATACATATTGCCATTATTATGGCCGTAGTTATCAGCAGAAAAACGCTTTTTCCCTTAAGTATCCCCCATACCGCACCGGTATTCTCAAAATAGCAGACCTGAAGAACTTTCGGGATCAGGTCAAATGATTCACCCAGCTCCATATTTTCACGTACTCTTACTTTGCTGAAATAATCCACATAAAGCAGCGATAAAAAAGTCACGATATCACATACAAACAAAGAACTTCTGTATTTTGATATCTTCTTATCGGCTATGGAAGACCTTGAAAGAAACATAAAAACTATGCTGGAAACAGCCAGAAACAGCATGAAACCGATAACTAACAGCGAATCAGCGGACAGGGATATCATTCCTTCTCATCCTCCTCGGAAAAATAGATTTCTCTGATCCCCCCGATCATGTCTTCATCAGTAACATTCTGGTCAATATATGCCTTGCCGACCCTCTTCAGCAGTATAAACTTTATACCTTTGTCTATGGCTTTTTTATCGGATTTAGTGAACTCCAGCACCTTTTCCGGCTCTATGTCATCAATGGATATGGGCAGATTGAAAGGAACGAACATATCCCTTATCTCATAATACTCATCTTTTGAAAGCTTGCCCTTCTGCCATGAAATATATGCTGCCGCAACGCAGCCCAAAGCCACGCATTCACCGTGAAGAAGCTCAAAATTCTTATACTTTTCTATAGCATGTCCTATGGTATGTCCGAAATTCAGCAATGCACGGTCACCGTTTTCCAGCGGATCCCGCTCCACTATCTTCTGCTTGCATATGCAGCTGGTCTTAACCATATCCGCAAGAACTTCCGGCTTTTTGTCATGGATCTCATACATGTTTGACAGTATCCATTCATAAAAAGACGCATCCATAATAAGGCCATACTTCATGACCTCTGCCATTCCGGAATAGTACTGGCGGCTGTCAAGGGAATTCAGCGTAGAAGTGTTAATATAGACCAGAGAAGGCATTTTAAACGCCCCTACCATATTCTTATAGCCCTCAAAATCCACACCGGTCTTCCCCCCTACCGAAGAGTCTACCTGGGACAGCAACGTTGTGGGGACCTGTACCACCGCTATCCCTCTAAGATAGATCGCAGCGCAGAAACCTGCTGTATCGCCCACAACACCGCCTCCGAGTGCGATTACAAGGTCGTGGCGGTTAATCTTATTTGTAATCATTTCACTCAGGATCTTCGTAACGGTATCCAGATTCTTGCTAGATTCACCTGCCGGAAATGAGTACAAAAAGAAAGCTGAACACACATCTTTCAGCTCTTCTTTTATTGTGTCTGCATATAAAGGCCCGACAGTGCTGTCTGTGATGACCATGAATTTCTTGCCTTCAAATCCAAGATCTTTTATCTTTGCTGCGAGTCCCGAAAAGTCCGATTCGATACAGATATCGTATATCGGTTTTTTGTTCATGTTGACTGTTATCAGGTCGGACATTTATAAAACTCCTTTATTTCTTTTTATTTTTACCCGTTTCATTTTTCTTCGTTTCTTCCAGAGTCTTGCGGGTTCTGTCTGGCTCACCTACCGGCTTAAAACTGCCTCTGGTAACCTTAAAATCATCTTTATCTTTTTCCTTTTTGGATGTCGGCTTCTTATTGTTGTACTTAAAAGGATCGTTAGGCATCGTACGGGGGGCTTCCCCATAAAGTCCGGCATAAGACATCTGTTCATACTTTTTGTCAGCCACATCCGAACCGCTCTGGGGCATATCACCTTCATAGCGGTTATTGAATACCGGATCAAAACCGGTATCGCGTTCCTGTTCATCATCAACATAGGAACCAAGGAAGCTTTTAGCTGCCTTTGCAGCCGAATCTTTCTCATCACTCTTTGAACTGCTTTCATTTGAAGCTGCTGCAGGAGTTTCCACAAGATTTTCTGCAGAATTCTCGGTCACATTAAAGGACTCAGCTGTGTAGCTTTCAGCCGGTACCGGCTCATTCTTCTGCACCTCAGTGTCACCGTAAGCAGCCGTATCTGCCGATGTCTTCGGAGCATCTGTTCTGTCTGAAGCAGCAACTGATGAAACAGTATCCGAAATGATCTCTGACGTCACAACTGCAACCGTTGCATCTTCAGTGTTTATCGTGCTGCTGCTTGTATCGGTCATTTCCACATATGCGGACTCGTTTGCTGCGTAATTTGATGATATATGCGTTTTTGAATTATCCTTCTTCTCGTTTTTATCAGCTGCTTTTTTATCGTCTGCACTTTCCTTAGGAACACCGGCACCGCCATTTCTCTGGGATTCTGACGAATGGTCATCTGTAATATGCAGGAAATCATAAGCTATAGTATATTTTCCACCGGAATAAAAACTGAAGAAATTAGAATTTATCCTTTCAACTACAGTTATCACATTATCATCATTAGTATTAAGCAGCACAAGAAAAATCTGCCTTGTGGAATACCTCGATGAAACATCGGATTTTCTCAGGGAAACAGATATAGCCTGCTCAAGCTTCTCAATAGCAATATCATTGTCAGCCTCTGTAGGTGCTGTCCCCTCCACAGGCATAAGTGTAAGCAGTATGCCTTCTGCATTATTGCCATAACGGCTGAAGTACCTCGCTATAAACTTAAAAACATGGGGAAAAGCATCGAAATCCATCATATATGCGCCCGTATCGCTGTCAGAACGCTTGATGGTTTCACTGATATAATTTATATCAGCCAGGTTTTCCGACCTTTTCCTGTCTGATTTCGCCGAATCTGAGAAAAAGTGGAATGAATTCTTACCATTCTGTTTTACATGGTAAAGTGCCTTGTCCGCAGCATTATAAAGCTTGCTGAAATCAGCACCGTCATCCGGCGCCTGGGCTATGCCGACAGATATGGATGAATTAGTATCGTATTTATTAATCTCAAGCTTATTGCAGATATCAGCGATGATTGCAGACGCCTTTCTGCTTAGGATATTCTTATCGGTTTCCCCCTCAAAGAACATAATGAACTCATCGCCGCCTATCCTGCACACGATATCGCACTCATCAGATTCTTTTTGAAGGGTTTCAGCCAGCATCTTAAGCACGGCATCCCCGGCCATATGACCGTAAGTGTCATTTATAGCCTTGAAATTATCCATATCTATCATGAACAGGGATCCACGGCCTGTGTGAGCCAGCTTTTCATTTGCCAGTCTCTCCGTATATTCTCTGTTATAAAGGCCCGTAAGAACATCCTTCTGTGACTTATCCTTGATATCTGCCATTTCACGGATACGTTCGTTAAGCTCATCTGTAAGAACCTTCTGCTTGATCTCATTTTCAAGGACTTTATTTATACGGTTTGAAAGAACACTGGGTACAAAAGGCTTGGCAATAAAATCCACTGCCCCCATGTCAAGACATTCACTTTCCGTTACAGCATTCGCATTTGCAGATAAAAAGATTACAGGTATATCCTTAAGCTCCTTTTTCTTCTGGATGCTTTTCATGACTTCTATGCCGCTCATTATAGGCATATCAATATCCAAAAGAATAAGGTCAGGGACATTGGAATCAAGATAACGGAGTGCCTGTGACCCTGAGATTGCAGTAGCCACTTCACACTGATCCTTAAGCGCAGAACGTGCGCAGGAAAGGTTAATACTTTCGTCATCAACTATCAGAATTTTCTTCAATGCGTTTTCAGCCATGATCTTAAAAGCCCCCTCAAAAAAGCTATTTAACCCAAGACAATACTTTGAAATAATTATAATACATCATAGTTCTTAACGCAACGAAAAAAGGCACCTGTTTAGATGCCTTTTATAGTTTGTTTTATTGAAATAATCTTTAGGAAAAGGAAAAACAATCCAGGCTGTCTTGGGATTAACGGCGAGATTTTTTCTTGGGAGCCTCTTCCTCGATATCGCTTGCATAGTCGTCCTCTGAGTATACAGGAACCTCTTCCGGTGTGCATGTAAACAGGCCGCAGGGAGATCCTTCAACTGCAGAACCTGAAATCGGTTCAAAATGAGCATCCAGCGCATATACTGAACCACAGCAGAAATCGATGATCCTCTGAGCAAGTTCTTCATCACAGGACTCAGTATTCAGAATAACAGTATAACCGTCCCTGAGCATATCCGTAACCTTCTGAACATCATTGAACTTTTCGGGCTTAACCTTAACAACTACGCTTCCTGCCTGATACTCAGACTCAATAGGCTTTCTGCTTATAAAAGAAGAGATCTTGGCAGGTGCCTTTGTCTTCTTTGCAGGCCTTACATCCTCGTAATCATCTTCGTAATCATCCTCGTAGTCATCCTCATAGTCCTGACCATTGATGTTAAGCTTTTCAGCCAGCTGTGAAAAAATAGGAAATGCCATTGTCCTTGTTCCTCCTCTACCTTGAAAAAGATTTTGTGTTAAAAAAACAACTGCTATCATTATGCAATATTTTACACTTTATGTCAACACAGATTTAAAGAAAATTTTTCCATTCCTATTAAAAAAGTGTTGATATATCGTGCTCCTTTTAGTTATCGGCAGAGAAATGGTTAAAGTTAATACTTTTATGTAAAGATTTTATGTAAATTATTTATGTAAATCAGCAAGCATGTTATGTTAACCGATTTATGTAAACCGGCATATATTTTATGTTAACCTCTTTTTTTGTTACGTCAACCTATGGAATATTCCTCTCAGATCAGGCATGCATTTATGAACATTCTTGAAATCTTGTCAAAAAAAACAGCCCGCAAAGAATGCAGGCTGTTACATTACGGGTGATCATATAATGATCATATAATCATGTATAGTTTCTTTCTCCGAATATCCCTGTCCCTACCCTCACATGGGTAGCCCCTTCCTCCACAGCCACCTCATAATCACCGCTCATTCCCATTGAAAGAACCGGTTTTTCCGGGAAAAAGGCTCTCATATCATCATCATATAAAAGCTCACGGAGGGCTTTAAAATACGGTCTGTTTGTCTCTGCATCATCCGTATAGGGCGCTATGGTCATCAGCCCGCACAGCCGCAGATGCGAAAGGCCGGAAACTTTGCGTATCAGTTCCTTATTCGCCTCAATATCTGATGTGCCGAATTTGCTGTCTTCACCTGCCACATTTACTTCCACCAGTATGTCGGCAACGATCCCCCTTTTTGCCGCTTCTTTCTCGATTGCTTCCGCAAGATGAAGAGTGTCCACGCTGTGTATAAGAGCAGTTTTTCCGATAATATATTTGATCTTGTTAGTCTGGAGATGCCCTATCATATGCCATCTTATATCCTCAGGCATTTCGGGGATCTTGTCACACAGCTCCTGTACTTTATTTTCACCGAAATCCCTGCTTCCGGCAGCATAAGCTTCTTTCAGCATTTCCAGAGGTTTTGTCTTGCTGACATTGATAAGAACCACATCCTCCGGATTCCTTCCGCTTCTCTTGCAGGCCGCACCGATATTTTCTTTAACTGTTTTAATATTTTCCGAAATCATTTTCTCCCCTTTCACAACGTTTGGAACGCTTGCCTTATCATATTCATTTATATTAAATATCAGGACCGTTTCACCAACCAAAATAGCTATTCGTAAATGAACTCATCATCAACTACAGATTCCGAATCCAATATTATATAGTCGTATTCCCTGAGACCATACACTGTATCCGGCGCTATGATGGTATATTCATCATTATGATCCAGTATATGGATCTGGCAGAACTGTGCATAGCCTTTGTTAATATTATATACGCCTAAAAGCGAATCTGTATCCTGCACAACGAATTTCTGCTGTGTATCCTCCCGGATCAGCACATCCCCATATTTAAGCTGGGTATTATCCACATAGTAAAGGTCATTTTTTTCGGAATATACATTTATTTCAAGCGGCGTGACAGTGGCCTCTCCGTTTTCAAGGTATGTCTGTTTCATAAAAGTCCTTGTATCTGAATCGGCATTATCTTCTTCGGATGATTCTCCTACAGCAAATTCCACAGGAACAGTAAAGAACATTTTGGTAGCAATGGAAGAAACCGGCACCTTAAGCCCTGTGATTCCATCGGTAACTATCTCTATGTCCGTAAACCTTTCAGAGCAGAAATTCAACACTGAATTATTAAAGCCAAGAGTAACGATATCCCTGTCACCTTCTACTTCTATTACAGAAACTTTTCCGTTCAGCACTTCACTGTTGCGCCTGAATCTCACAGGAACATAACCATGTCCCAAAAGCATTGCGGCGTAATCGTCATCAGCAGCAAAAGCCACGCTCCAGTTTTCAGAATTTATCAGCTTGTATATGAATTCTCCCTGATTCACCAGATCTCCCGTCATCAGCTGCTTTTTAGTATAGCCCGCACCCTCCAGCATCGAGAGCGTAAGGTCGTTTGCGGAAACGCTGTCATATTCATCTGTGTAAAATGCAACGTAGCCGTTATGATCAGAATACATTATGGCTGCTGTCCCGGAAGTTCCGGATTCGATCTGTGCCCTGAGCCCGGCCGCAGATATTGACAAAATACTGGAACTGATATCATGAAGGAAATCATAGTTTGTACGAAAATCCTCAGGTTTAAACTGTCCCGCAAAATCTCCGATTTCCATTTTCAGCCTGTTCTGGTCTTCCTTTGACATTTCAGTGCTGAGTTCACCAGTTGCGCCGATAAGTGTTCCCCTCTCATCTACCGCATATACGGGGGACCCGATTCCAACATGCTCACCTTCTCCGGAAAAACAGATAAGAGTTCCGGATACCGGCGACGTATAATTCTTTTCGCTCCGGATGATAAGTCCCCTGTACGTGTTATTGATAGCCAGTGAACCGTTTCTGACCATATA
>JAEEGL013984266.1_pt1 | contig 16528 bp, 15 predicted proteins | sample 9134231 | NCBI WGS metagenome assembly JAEEGL01 (sample SAMN16246548, study PRJNA631951) | gut metagenome | biome: gut microbiome; feature: rumen; material: fiber-attached | host: Bos | place: Iran: Karaj | collected 2018-10
AAATATAATTAATCAAAGTACAAATGGCTGGAATAAAGATGGAAGTTTAACAACTAGAATGCAATTCAAAAACTATAATGATACAAATGAACTATCATGTATAAATGTTACTGATCAATTTGCAGTAGGAAATAATAAAGCAAAACTAACATATCCAGTAGGTTTAATAAATAACGAAGAGTGGTATAATATAGGAACTAGTTCGTTAAGACAAACTGGAGATAGTTACTGGGGCCTTTCCCCTTACTACTTCTACAGCCTCAATGCTTGCGTGCGTGGCGTGAGCGCTGATGGTAGCTTGGGCTACTACCACGTCTACCGCTCCCACGGCTCGCGGCCTGCAGTTTCTCTTTCCACTGGTGCTGTAATATCTTCAGGAAGCGGAACAGGTTCAGAAAATGACCCTTGGGTAATAGAATAGGAGATTATCATGAAAAGAATAGTTTTCTTAATAATTATGTTGCTTTTATTACCATTGATTGTAAAGGCAAATTTTGCTGTTTTTAGAGCAGAAAAAGTTAATGTTAAAGTAGAAAATATAGATGAAAATATTAAAGATATATGGTTAGTTACATATACTGATAAGGCTTCGATAGAAGATGCTTATAAGGATAGTGATTTGGATTTTACTAATGCTTCATATTTAGATACTAAAATAGATGGTAATAATGTTAATTATTGCGCAATATTTAAGGATGAAGTAGAACCTTTTACTAAAGAAGATGAATATGTATATAATGATAATTATGATAAAGAGAATTATTTTATAAAAAACGAAAAATCTTATGAATATGATTTACCTAATGGAAATGGTTTTGGTGATGGTATTAAAGGAAAGTATACTGATCCAGAAGAGTTAATTAAAGATGGCTTTGAATATGAAAATGAAAAAACTAAGAATGCTATTAGAAGAGGAGAAATAACTTGTACTCGTTCAATATTTTATTGTGCTAATAAACTAAATGAAGTTGAACAAATACCAGTTTCTAATATAAAAGATGGAGTGTTAAATTTAACATTGTCTGATTTTTCTAAAATAGAAAAATATGAAATGACTGGATATGCACTTAGATTTGAAAAAGAAAATGGAGAGTATGTTTCTATTGTAATTGGGGATAACGGAATATTTGTAGATAGTATCGATAAAGATAAATATGATAGTAATAACATGATAAAGAATATAGTAATAGATTATAACAAAAAGAGTATTGTATCTTTTAGTGATGATAAGGAAGAACATAGAATATATACAGAAAATGTTAATAATGGTTATTTGTTAATAGTAATAATTGCTATTATCGTTACTTTAGTAACGGAAATAATTATTGCTTTAATTATGAAGATAAAAAGTATTAAAGTAATAGCTATAGTTAATATAGTTACACAATTATTATTACACGCATATACTTTCTTTATAATTCCTCTAATAAGTGGATTATCTTATCTTACTTTAATATTGATTGCGGAAGTGATTATAGTTTTATTAGAGTTCTTAATATATAAGAAGTTAATTAATATAGTATCTTCTAAGAAATTATTCTTATATTCTTTAATTGCTAATGCAGTTAGTTTTGGTATTTCATATATAGTAAGTATTATTGGTTAATTAAGAATAATTGACAGTAAGTATTATAAGTGTTATTCTTTTGTTGTAAATCGATTGATGTGGAGTAAGTAGTTATTATGAAGCTTTATAGAGAGTTAGTGGTTGGTGGAAACTAATATGATAGTAGTAATGAATGGACCATGGAGAGATTCTAAGAATTAAGTATTAGAATACGGATTATTCTACCGTTAAAAAGAATAGTATATGTTAGTATATGATAATTAGGTGGCACAAGTCTCTTGTCCTATTATTAGGATAAGGGACTTTTTATTTTTAGGAGTGATAGTATGATAATTTTAGTGAAACGATGGTGCAGATCCTTTAAATAGAAAATAATAGAAAGAAGGATATAATTATGAAAAATATAATATTAACAGGGGATAGACCTACAGGAAGATTACATATTGGACATTATGTAGGTAGTTTAAAAAATAGAGTTAGATTACAAAATGAAGGTAATTATGATAAGATGTTTGTCTTTATAGCTGATGCTCAAGCTTTAACAGATAATTTTGATAATCCGGATAAAGTAAGAGAAAATATTAAAGAAGTTGCTTTAGATTATCTAGCTGTTGGACTTGATCCAAGTAAGTGTACAATGTTTATTCAATCAATGATACCAGAGTTAACAGAATTAACATTTTATTATATGAATTTAGTAACAATAGCAAGACTTCATAGAAATCCGACTGTTAAATCAGAAATAGAACAAAAGGGATTTAATGAAAGTATTCCAGCTGGATTCTTTACTTATCCAGTATCGCAAACAGCAGATATTACGGCTTTTAAAGCTAATATAATACCTGTTGGTGATGATCAATTGCCAATGATAGAACAAGCTAGAGAAATAGTAAGAAAGTTTAATAGTATTTATGGAGAAACACTTGTTGAACCTGAGGCAGTACTTCCTGAAAATGAGGTGTGTTGTCGTTTAGTAGGTATTGATGGACAAGCTAAAATGAGTAAGTCTTTAGGTAACTGTATATATCTTGCTGATTCAGAAGAAGAAATAAAAAAGAAAGTATTTAGTATGTATACTGATCCAGATCATATAAAGATAGATGATCCTGGTAAGATAGAAGGCAATGTAGTATTTACTTATTTAGATGTATTCTGTAAAGATGAAGATTTTGAAAAGTATCTACCAGAATATAAGAATCTTGATGAATTAAAAGAACACTATAAACGTGGTGGTTTAGGTGATATGAAGATTAAAAAGTTCTTAAATAGTATTATTCAAGAAGAATTAAGACCTATAAGAGAAAGAAGAGAAGAATTAGAAAAAGATATAGATAAAGTATATGATATCTTAAAGAAAGGTACAGAAGAAGCTAGAAAGGTTGCTCAGGAAACATTAAGAGACGTTAAGAGAGCTATGAAGATAAACTATTTTGAAGAAGATAAAAACACCTTATAGGTGTTTTTCTATGATTGTTTTTAGTATTTTCTTTTGATAATATATAAAACGTGATGGATATGAATATAGAAAGTATTTTTAATAAGTATTATTTTGATTATGATAAGTTAAGAGAATATGGATTTAGCAATAGTAATGGTAAGTATACTTATAATAAGTTATTTCATGATGATGAGTTTAGAATAGAGATTGAAATAAGTAATAGTATAGTTATTAGTAAAGTAATAGAAGTAGCTTTTGATGAAGAATATACGAATATTTTTGTTAAAGATGTAGTTGGAGATTTTGTAAATAGTATAAAGTATGAATATATTGAAATATTAAAAGATATTAGAGATAAATGTTGTAATAAGAAATATTTTATATATGATCAGAGTAATAGAATTGCTAGTAAAGTAGAAGAATTATACAAAGTAAGACCAGAGTTTTTATGGGAAGATGATGATACTTCAGGAGTGCTTAGACATAATGATACGAAGAAATGGTTTGGTATTATTATGTGTATAGATAAAAGTAAGATAGTAAGTAATAGTAAAGGTAATGTAGAAGTATTAAATATAAAAAGTGATAATGTTGAAGAATTGTTAGATAAAAAAGGTTTTTATCCAGCATATCATATGAATAAAAAGAATTGGATAAGTATTATATTAGATGATAATTTTAGTGATGAAGATATAATAGATTTAATAAGTAAAAGTTATAATATGACTAAAGAGATTAGAACTTGGATAATACCAGCTAATCCTAAAATATTTGATGTAGAAGACTATATAAAGGATAAAGATATTATTGATTGGCCTGTAAAAAGAGGATTACTTGTTAATGATAAAGTATATATTTATTATGCTAAACCTTATGGGGCTTTATTATTTAAAGGAATAATAATAGGAATAGATAAAGAATGGATGAAAATAAAAATATTAAAAAGATATAATAAAGAAGATTATCCATTAGAAGTATTAAAAAATTATGGTTTAAATAGTGTTAGAAGTACTAGAAGAATAGGAGAAGAATTATACAATTATTTAGAAATGTGATAGAATACTTCTTACTTGTGGGGGAATAAGTATGAAAAAGGATATAGAAGAAATAAGAAGAAATAGAAATGAATTATTAAAAATAAGTTTATTGGTAATTAAATTAGATCAATTTAATGGTGGATTAATAAGTGCTGAAGAATTAGAAAAAGAATTAATGTTTTATGGAGCTAGTTATTTTAATTTACCTAGTGGTAGAAAGGGTAATGTTATAGCTTTAGCTTTAGAATTAAATCTATATATAGCTGCTAATCATATTATAAAGAATACTGATATGAATTTAGATAGTATTGCTATAGATGATGATAAAAAAGAATATGGTGTAAAAGAAGAATTAGATTTATCATTAAGATATAAAGCTAGAAGAGAAGATTTAGAATTAGTTAAAAATTTGCCTATGTATAATGCTTTACAAAGAGAATATTTATTAAATGAAGCTGCTATTACATTAATAATGTGTAGAATAGAATCAGAAAAGTGTAAGAAGATATTGTCTATTTAAAAATCTAGGCTTAGAAGTTAATTAAAGTAAAATTTGTCATATGACAAATTTTTTCATTTGTTTTACTTGCAATTATGATAAAAGTGTGATATATATGAAAGTGACTTTTTTATTTAAGACCTAATATTTTGATACGTACTGCATTTTTAATATGTGGGTTTTTTCATTGTTGGGAAGGAGAGTAAAAAAGGAAAAATCGTCATCTTGAAGGTACATATCAAAATATGTATCTTATTTATTTGAGTTAATATTTATAGGAGGATTTATGAGTTTTATCAGTGTTAAGCATTTAAACAAAGAGTTTAAAGTGTTGCAGCGTGATGGTGGACTTAAAAACGCCTTTAAATCGTTGATAAAGAGAAACTATAAATATATTAAAGCTGTTGATGATATTTCTTTTGATATTGAAAAAGGTGAGATTGTTGGTTATATAGGTCCAAATGGAGCCGGTAAATCAACAACAATTAAAATGCTTTGTGGTATTCTAAAAAGTGATAGTGGAGAAATAAAAGTAGCTGGTTATAATCCTTTTAAAGATAGAAGTGAATATGTAAAAAATATTGGCGTAGTATTCGGACAAAAATCGCAACTATGGTGGGATATTCCCGTTATTGATTCCTTTGATCTTTTAAAGAATATTTACAAAATAAGCGATGAAGATTATGAAAAAACAAAAGGCGAATTAGTAAGATTATTAAATTTAGAAGATATTCTTACTACTCCTGTAAGACAACTCAGTCTAGGGCAGAGGATGCGAGCGGAAATAGCAGCATCATTACTTCATAAACCGAAGATACTATTTTTAGATGAACCTACTATAGGTTTAGATGCTGTATCGAAAGTTGAAGTAAGAAAATTTATAAAAGAAATAAACAAGAAAGATAAAGTAACAATAATACTTACTTCTCATGATATGAGTGATATTGAAGCTTTAACTAATCGTTTGATATTGATTGGGAAAGGCAAGAAATTATATGATGGTACTTTATCAGGAATTAAGAAAAAGTTTTCTAGGACTAGAAAATTGGAAATAATATTCGATAATATGAAAGAATTTCCAGTAATAAAAAATGTTAAAACAATTGAAAAAAAGAATAATAAGGTAATATTGGATGTCGATGTAGATAAGATATCGATATCAAATGTAATTAAAAAATATACTGATGAGTGTGATATTGAAGATGTAAATGTAATAACAGAGGATATAGATAATATAATAGTTAAGTTGTATAAAGATTATAATCTATGAGTGGTTATTTAAAGTATTTCAAAACAGAAATTGCTATGGGATTACAATACCAAGCTTCAGCTATTTCAGGACTTTGTACACAATTATTCTGGGGAATACTATATTGTTTACTATATCAAGCTTTCTATTCTTATGCTAATATCGAATCTATTAGTTTTAAGGAACTTATTTGTTATGTATGGTTAGGACAAGCTTTCTTATCTTTAATGTATTTAAGAATTAATAGTAGTGATATTTTAAATAGTATAAAAAATGGAACAGTAGCTTACGAATTATGTAGACCATATGACTTATATTATTGGTGGTATGTAAAATTATTATCAAAAAGATTAGCAGCAGCAAGTTTAAGAGCATTACCAATAATAATTATTGGTTTTATCTTACCAGAGCCATATAATCTATCTTTACCAATATCATTTATGGCTTTCATACTATTTGTAGTATCTTTAGTACTGGGGCTTTTAGTAGTAATAGGTCTTTCTATGATAATTCATTCTATTAGTTTCTTTACTTTAGAAAGTAAAGGAATAACTAGTATATTCTGTACGATAAGTGAATTATTATCGGGAATTGCTCTTCCAGTACCATTACTTCCAGCAATAATTATTAAACTTACTTATTATCTTCCATTTCGACTTATGGGGGATACTCCTTTTAGAATATATTCAGGTAATATTGGTATTAGTGAAGCTACTTTTACGATAATACTTCAAATAATATGGGTGATTATTCTAATAATTATAGGTAGATTAGTTATGAAAAAAGCTTTAAAGAAAGTTTGTATACAAGGTGGTTAGTATGAAGTTAGTATTAAATTATTTATCTAATCACCTTAAAGTAAGTTTAGAATATAAACTATCATTTTTACTTAGTACAATTGCGCAAGGATTATATATGATAGTAGAATTATTTGTAGTTTATTCAATATTTAATAAGTTTAAGTTATTAAATGTTTATAGTATTGAAGAAATATTACTTAGTTTTAGTACAATATGGTTTGGTTATTCATTATCAGAAATGTTATTTAGAGGTTTTGATAGTTTTGCTAATGTAATAAGAAATGGTAATTTTGATATACTTCTTATAAGACCTAGAAATATCTATCTGTCAATATTTGGTACTGATATATGTTACGAGAAACTTAGTAGAGTGTTAGTATCATTAGGTTTATTTATATATAGTGTTTCTAAAGTAGTAGTAAGTTTTAATATACTTAAATTAATTCTAATTATAAATATGATTATTGGTGGTAGTGTATTATTTTTAAGTTTCTTTATATTAGCAGCTTCTTTTTGCTTTGTAACAGTACAAGGTTTAGAAGTAGTAAATATTATAACTAATGGTAGTAAGCAATTTGCTGAATATCCAATAAGAATATATAAAAAATCTTTAAGAATTATTTTTACTTTTGTAATACCAGTAACAATTATTAATTATTATCCAATTAATTATTTAATAGGAAGTACAACAAATATTATTTATATCTTTATGCCTTTAATATCAATTGTTTTGTTAGTAATAAGTATTATGGTATTTAACTTGGGAATAAGTAAGTACTGTTCTACTGGATCTTAAAAAGAGACGTTTGTCTCTTTTTTTACGTTTGTTTTTTTAATATAATTTATAGTTATCAGATATATGCTATAATTTAGATAATAGAAAGAGTGGTTTATATGAGTGAAAAAACAAGAAAGGTTTTAATAATAATATTAATAATAATTACTGTTGTTTTAGCTTTATTAATTGTTAATTTAGTAAGAGATAATAACAGTAGTAATAATAATAATAATAATAATAATGTTAAAAGTGAGAAAAAGATTGATAAACTGGTAAAGTTAGAAAATACTTTTAGAAAAGATTTAATAAAGAATATTCATGAATATATCAGAAAGAGTGATTTGGACTTAATAAAAGAAGAAGATGGAAAAGTATTAGAAATAGATGCTAAAGAAGTAATTAATTATAATAAGTATGCTGATTGTAAAGGTAAGATGATTGTTACTAAGATTGAGGATAAATATCTTTATAATCCTGATGTTACTTGTAGAGATACAGAAGACGATAATTATGGAGAAATTAAGTATTTAGTTTTTGATGGAGTTTTATTAAATGCTTTTGATTTGGGTGATGAAACAGCTTTAGTTACATCATATAATCACAATTATAGGAGTTCTAAAGTTTATTATGCGAATGAAGGAGAAAAAAATGTTGATAGACTATCTGGATGGAGTGCATTATTATCAATTATTGACAAGGAAGGTAATATAGTTATTCAAAAAAGGTTTACTTCTGAATATGATGCTAGAAATGCACAGATAGAAGTAAAAAATGTTTCTAAATTTAATGGCTTATATCATGCTTATGTTGAAAAAACTTATGATTATGTGTATTCAACGACTTCAGAGATGGATTTAGTTGTATTTGATAAGGATGATTATTGGAAATCTACTCCGTATAGCGCTGCTTTAGACATGAGATTAGATAATTACTTAGGGTATGATGATAATGTTTATTATTTCGCCGATTCTGAAAAAATATATAGAATACATGAGAATGGATTTACTACACAAACTTATGATGGACTTAGTGACGAGGAAGGAATTTCTTTGCAATATTCATTAGTGAAGTATTATAAAGGTAATTACTATGGTATTGGTGCTTACGAAAGCAAAGAAAAATCTGATGGTAAAGCCGGTATTAAAGAGTTAGTAAAATTAGATGGTGCTTCTCGTTTGTTATGGAATAAAAAAGTTGCCGATGATGATTTTTATATAGCATCTATTGAAGTTAATAATGATAGAATATATGTTTTAAATGTTATAGAAGATTATAATAATTATGATTTTGATTATCAATTATCAGTGTATGATTTAGATGGTAATCTTATTAGAACGTTTGATGTTAATAAACTATTTAAAGATACTAAAATATCTGATGTTAAATTAATAGTTACTGACAAACCAAAGTTGAGAGTTTTATTAGATATTTATACTGATTCTGTAATTACTTTTGATAAAGATTTGAAAAAATATAAACAAGAAAAAACCGATACAAGTGATTTGGATCAACAGTGGCTTCATTATTCTTCTTCTGTTCCTTTGGAATCGTATGATAGTTCTAGAGAGGTAAGAGTGTTTGCTTTCGATCAGGGAGAAGAGGAAAAAGAATTAGTAGTATATATGTTAAAAAAACTTAAATAAAAGGACTATTTATAGTTCTTTTTTTTTGTTATAATTTTGTAGAGTGATAGTATGAAAAGTATAGAGAAAACAATGAATATATTAACAGAAATATATATATTTATGATTATAATTGTATTTCCTTTAATAGTTGATTCTAGTGGATTTTTTCATATCTTGGAATGTAAATGGTATGCTTTTTTAGTTATATCTTGTACTTATATAGTAGCTGTATTATTAGTCTTTTTATACTTTTTAATTTTTAAAAAAATTAACTATTTTAAAAGAAAAAAAATAAGTAAGATACAATGGATAGCTATTATATTTTTGTTAATTAATATAGTATCTTCTTTTATATCTCCATATTTTAAAAATCATAACTTATTTATAGGAGTAGGTAGAGGAGAAGGATTAATAATGTCTTCTTTATATATAATTACTTTCTTATTTATTAGTATGTTTGGTAGTTTTAAGAAGAGATATTTATTATATTTTTCTATAAGTAGTATTTTAGTTAATACCATTGCTTTATTACAGTATATTGGTTTTAATCCGTTTAATATGTTTCAAGGTGGAATAGGTACTCATAATGTTAGTTTTATGACTACAATAGGAAATATAGATTTTATATCGGCGATATATACAATATTACTTAGTGTTTCGATGATGTCTTATATATTGTTAGATAATAAAAGGTATGAAAAGATAATACATATTATTTCAATTTTTTTAGGTTTCTTTATATTAAGTATTATAGATGTACAAAGTGGTAAATTGGCTTTTTTAGCAACTATTGGTATAACTTTACCTTTCTTAATTAGTACTAATAAAAAGTTAAGCAATGTCTTAATAGTAGTTGGAACAATAATGTTATCATATTGCTTTAATGTCTTTTTAAATCCACAGTATCATTATGATTTAGGTAAGTTAGGTTTATACTTTCAATTTAATTATATAGTAATATTATTTATTATTGTTTCTTTATTATTATTTTATTTAGCAAGAGTACTTAGAAAAGTTAAATATGATATAAGTAATAATAAGAGAGTAGTTAAAACATATTATTTATTAGTTGTAATAATAGGTGTTATAGGTTTAATAGGAGTATATTGTATTAATTTTAAAAGTGGTTTTTTATATGAAATACATGAGATATTACATGGTAATTTAGATGATACTTTTGGCACTTATAGAGTGTTTTTGTGGAAGAGAACTATTAGTTTAATTAAAGAATATCCAATACTTGGTAGTGGATGTGATACTTTTGTATTAAGGTTTATGGCTAAGTATAGTAAGGATGTAGCTAGTATTGGACCTTTTACTTTAAATGATACGGCCGCTAATGTGTATTTAACTATGATAATTAATCTAGGTATTGTAGGTTTTGTTTGTTATATATTATTTTTAATAGAACAGATTAAAAATGGTATAAAGAATATGAATGATCCTTCAAAAGTATTATTAATAGCTATGTTATGTTTTATGATTCAAGACTTCTTTAATCTTACAGTAGTAATAGTTACACCGTTATTTTGGTGCTTAATGGGAGTTCATTATATAGCTTGTAAAAGTAAGAAGAAAGGAGTATAATTTTTAAAGAATAGAGGGATATATTATGAAAAATAATTCTAAATATTTACTTGGTGTTTTAGCTTTATTTGGTATTGGTTTATTATTTGGATTTACTATTCAAGATAAGAAAATTCAAAATATTCAAGGATATACATATGGTGTGTCTGAAGATAGTGCTACGGATTCGAATGCTACGGATTCGAATGCTACTGACTCAAACGCAACTGATTCAAACGCAACTGACTGTAATGCAACCGACTCCAATGCGACTGATTCGAATGCTACTGATAGTAATGTTAGTTGGTATGATGATGTTCTATTCTTAGAAAATTTTAGATTACATGGGACTAAAGTAAATGGTAATGATAAGTTATATATAGATTTAGAAACTTATGGTGCTATGAATACTGGGGCTTCTATAACATTTACTTATAAAGAAGATAAGAAGATTAAGTTTACAGCGAAAGTTAATGATTTAGAAAATTATCCTTATGTTATAATTCCTAATATTACAGGTATTGGTAAGTTTTATGTAAGTAGTATATTACTAATTGGTAGAAATAGTGATGATACAACTTTTTCTAAAACATATGATGAAGAGTATTTAAAAAATTATGGATTTGATAAAGAAATTCAAATCTATGAAGATGCTGATATACAATTTAAAAGTATTACTTTTGATAAAACTACTGTAAATGCTGGTGGAAAAGTATATGTTGATGTTAAATTTAGTGTTGAAGGTGGTTCTGTTACTCTATCTTTAGCAGGAGATAATAATGATGTTTGGTTTAATGTAGATTTGAAAAGCGATGAAAATGGTAAAAGGTATTTCATTGTTCCAGGTTGGGTAGAACCAGATGATTATCATTTAGCTGTTATTGAATTACGTTATCATAGTTATATATCTATGTTCAGTCATAAAAATGATCCGAATAATAACGAACCAAATGTCTTTACTACAGATATTAACTTAAGAGTGTTAGAGGGTAGTGCTGAAAATTTTGAGTTTAGTGTTAGCGACTTTAGTATGGATATTTTAAAGAAGATGAGAGAACTAGCAGATAATTCAAATGTTACTATTAAATTAAATGAAAATACTATTGTTGTTACTGATTTATTTGAAGCTATTAAAGGAACAAATAAGACACTTACTGTTCAGGCTGGAGATAACGAAATGGTCTTTAATGGTAAGGGAATAAGAAAAAACAAAACTATCGATGGAAGTATTGAAGTACTATTAGGTAGTGAAGATACTAGTGAGATTAGTAAATTAATAGATAATGATTATGATGTAGTTAATTTTGCTGATAATGGTACTTTACCAGGAGAAGCTACTGTTAAGATTAGAAGATTACCTGGTTCTAAATTGGGATCTAAGATTAATGTATATTATTATAATAAAGAGAAAAATAAATTTAGCTTAGTAAAAGAAAATGTAAAGATACATAGTGGAGTTTATGTATTTAATATTACACATCATTCTACTTATGTATTGGTTAATGGTAAGATTGATGATAGTTTAATAATAAAAGGATTAGATAATATTGTTGATTTCCAAAAGAGTAATACAACGTTACTACTTATTATAATTGTTGGTTTATTAATTGCTATTATTGCTGTTATAGTTATTAAGATTGTTGGTATTGATAAGAGTAAAAAAGAAAATGAGATTAATAATAAAGAGGTAGTTGATAGTACATATCACGAAGAAGAACCTGTTGAGGTTGTAAATGAACCTGAAGAATTAGAAGAACCTAAAAAAGAAGAAATAGAAAAGACTGAAGAGATAGTTTCTAATAAACATAATCATAAAAAGAATAAAAAGTATAAAAAAAGATAAACGATAAAAGCTATGTTTAATATATAGCTTTTATTTAGGTCATTTGACAATAATTTGGACGATAAGATATAATTAGGGTGTGGTGAAGTGTATGAAAATACTTACTGTAGAATTGAAGGCGATTGCTGTTAGAGAAAGTCAGTATCCGACTGATAATCTACCAGAATTTATGATAGTTGGAAGAAGCAATGTTGGTAAAAGTTCTTTTATTAACACTTGTACTAATAGAAAGAATATGGCTCATACTTCATCTAATCCAGGTAAGACGCAAACATTGAATTTCTATTTAATTAATGATAAGTATTATCTTGTCGATGTTCCTGGGTATGGATATGCAAATACTTCTAAAGAGATACAGATTAAATTTGGTACTATGATAGAAGAATATATTAAAAATAGAAATAATTTAGAAAGAGTATTCTTACTTATAGATGGTAGACATAAAATAATGGAAGATGACTTATTAATGTTTAATTTTATGAAATATTATAAATTAAATGTTACAATTGTTGCTACTAAGTGTGATAAGATTAACCAAAGTGAAAAAGCTAAGTTAGAAAAGAATATTAATAATTGTTTTGAATTAGGTAGTAATGATAGAGTAATATATTTTTCTTCAGTTACTAAGATAGGTAAAGAAGAAGTATATGATGATATAAAAAGGATAGTAAAGGAGTAAATCCTTTTTTCTTTTCTTAATCTTTTAAATGTATTATAATGATAATAGAGTGGTGGGTAGAATGAATAAAGGCTTTACTTTAATTGAATTATTAGCAGTAATAGTTATTATTGCCTTAATAACAGTAGTTGCTGTACCAAGTGCTTTTATGTTTCAAAGGAATATGACATTAAAAATGTTTTGTTCTAAAGTTAGTACTATAGAAACAGCAGGAAGGCAATATGGAAATGATATTTATAATACTTTAGATACTGATACTGATAAAGTAAATAGTATAGCTTGCACAAATCAAGATAGATGTGTAAAAGTAGCTGTTGGTTTATTAGTTAATAAAAAATATTTGAAACATGAAGGTGGAAAGAAAAATCCTGATGGAACTGAGGAAAGAGGATTTTATGATCCAAGAAACTTTAATAATATGGCTGTAGATAATGATGTAATAGTATATATTGAAAACAGAAGGGTTTATGCTAAATTTGTCTTTAGTAGTGAAAGCGATGTAAGAATATGTTATCCAGAGGATGATACCGATAGTAGTATAGATTTATATTATATAGATGGTGGAAAGATATATAGAATCAAAAATGGTACAAAGGAGGAATGGCAATAATGAAAAGGAATAAAGGTTTTACTTTAGTTGAATTATTAGCAGTAATAGCAATACTTGCTATTATAATAGTTGCTGCTGTTCCAGCAGTTAATTCTTTAGCTACCAATAGTAAAAAGAACATGTTTTGTAAAAAAGTACAAACTGTAGAGAGATCAGCACAGTTATATGGAGAAGATTCTATGAAAGCTTTATCTGTTGATTCTTCTACTGCTATGATAGATCCTTCTAATATTGATTGTGTACAATATGATTTAGATGAACCGGTAGAAGATAATAGAACATCAACAATACCATATTGTGAAATAACAACTATTCAAACACTAATCGATAAAGGTTATGTAACATTAGAAAAAGATGACAATAATGTAGCTAGACAATTTATCGATCCTAAAGATGGTAGAAGTATGTTAAACGATCAAGTAATGATTTATATAGTAAATAAAAGAGTATATTCTCAAATGGTTTATAATAGTATAGGTGATGCACAAGATTGTACTAATTATGTAGATTATCAAAATCTTAAGCAGAGAGTCTTATATTATAGATGTAAGGATAAAGTTAATAAGAAAAAGCAACTAGTTGGTCAAGGACTTAGTAGATCAGAAATAAGAGCTGAGGATCAAAACTGTAGATGATAATGAAATATCTATAATAGTTATTATTGTAGATATTTTAATTTTACATATTAAGAAATTTTTGATAAAATATTTGAGCTTTGGAGGTGTTAGATATGAAAAAAACTGTCTGTTTGATTGGTAAACCTAATGTTGGAAAAAGTACAATATTTAACAAACTAATTAAAGAAAATAAATCTATTATATTAGATACTCCTGGTGTAACTAGAGATAGAGTATATGGAACAGTTACATATAAAGATATATCATTTCTACTTATTGATACTGGTGGTATAGATTTTGGTGAAGGAGATTTTAATAAAGATATTAGATTACAAGCAGAAATAGCTATTAATGAGAGTGATGTTATATTATTTGTCGTTGATGGTAGAGAAGATTTAACACAGAATGATTATAAAGTAAGAGATATGTTAATGAAATCTCATAAGAAAGTAATAGTATTATTAAATAAATTAGATAATGTTAAGATGCAAGAAGAAAGAATATATTACTATTATGAATTAGGTTTTGAACATGTTATACCAGTTTCAGCATTACATAGTTTAGGTATATCTGATACTTTGGATTTAGTAACAGAAGATTTTGGTATTAATGAAGAAATAGATGATAATAGATTAAAATTTTCTATTATAGGTAGACCTAATGTAGGTAAGAGTAGTTTAATAAATGCAATATTAAATCAAGATAGAGTAATAGTAAGTGATATAGCTGGTACTACTAGGGATGCTATAGATACAGTTTTTAAATATAATGGTGAAGAGTATGTAGTAATAGATACTGCAGGTATGAGAAAGCAAGGAAAGATATTTGAATCAGTAGAAAAGTATAGTTTAATAAGAAGTTTAAAAGCTATTGAAAGAAGTAATGTTTGTTGTTTAGTAATAGATGCTAAAGAAGGTATTATAGAACATGATAAACATATAGCTTCTTATGCTATAGATGCAGGTAAAGGATTAGTATTAGTTGTTAATAAATGGGATACAGTTGAAAATAAAAATCAAGAGATGAAAAAATGGAAAGAATTGATTGCGGCTGAATTTCAATTTATGACTTATGTAAATGTAGTATTTTTATCAGCTAAGACAAAGAAGAGAATGCATACACTAATGCCAGAAATAATTACGGCTTATGAAAATAATAGAAAAGAAATTAAGACATCTTTATTAAATAATGTTATTAATGATGCTACTAGATTACATGAAGCTCCTGGTTATAAAGGTAAAAAATTAAAAATATATTTTACTTCACAGACTGGAGTATGTCCTCCTAAATTTACATTTAGATGTAATAATAAGGGTTTAGTACATTTTAGTTATGAAAGATATTTAGAAAATACTATTAGAAAGAATTTTGATTTAAGAGGTACACCTATTATTTTACAGTTTAAAAATAGAAGCGATGATGAAGAAGATGAATAATCTTCTTTTTTTAGTCAGTATATGTTATACTTACTTTGTAAGGTAGATGATACTAATGAGAAGGAAGAATAATTATACAGTAATTATTATATTATTATTTCTATTAATATCTATTGGTTATGCTGCTTTAACTGCTAATTTACAAATACAAGGTATAACACATTTAAGTGGAAATACTTGGGATGTACATTTAGAAAATATTGATAACATTGTAAATAATGGAGCTACAGTTAATTCGGCTCCGTCAATAAATGATAATACTTTGTCATTTAATGTTACACTTGGTAAACCTGGAGATTATTATGAATTTACTGTTGATGTAAAAAATGATGGCGGAATTGATGCTGCTTTAGGACAAGCTCCTACATTAACAGGTTTTACAGAAGAGCAATTAGAATTAGCAACTTATTCAATAACATATAATGATACAGCGGTAGGTTCTGTAGCAGCTGGAGATACTTTAGCGCATGGTGCTTATAAAACAATAAAGGTAAGGGTAGAATTCTTAACAGATATAGATGAAGAGGATTTACCTAGTACAGAAGTTACTTTAAATACTTTGACGTTACAATTAAATTATGTTCAAGGGTAATATGTAGAAATACATATTTTTTTTTGCTATAATAGACCTCTGAGGTGATATTATGAAGAGTTTAATAGATATGCATGTACATTCATTTTATTCAGATGGGGAGTATACTCCTAATGAGTTAGTAGCTAAAGCAAAGAGTTTAAATGTACTTACTATGGCTATAACTGATCATGATACTATAGATGGTATAAA
>JAEEGL012447434.1_pt1 | contig 16527 bp, 11 predicted proteins | sample 9134231 | NCBI WGS metagenome assembly JAEEGL01 (sample SAMN16246548, study PRJNA631951) | gut metagenome | biome: gut microbiome; feature: rumen; material: fiber-attached | host: Bos | place: Iran: Karaj | collected 2018-10
ATGACCACATTGGCCTTGCCCGAAACCTCTGAGAGCAATACAACCACTCCCTCTCCGATCTTGGCCTTAAGGGAATCGGAAAGATCCCTCAGGTCATTCATCTCCACGTCCTTGGGAGTCGCTGCAAGGAACTTCACACCTTCTATCTCCGTTACGTTTTCACAGACATCCTTTACGGCATCTCTTGCCGCCGCGTTTTTCATTTCCTTGATGGTGGCCGTCAGATCCTTCACAAGCTTGAACATGGATCCGATCTCGCCTGCCACATTATCCGGTGTGGACTTTGCGATCCTGACCACCTCATTAAACCTGTTTTCTATGTCCTTGTAATAATCTATTACATTGTCTCCGGTAAGAGCCGTGATCCTTCTGACACCGGATGCCACAGATGCCTCCGATATTATCTTGAACTGTCTGATATCGGCGGTATTCTTCACATGGGTACCTCCGCAGAGTTCCACGGACCAGTCTCCCATATTTACCACCCTGACCTCGCTGCCGTACTTCTCTCCGAAAAGAGCCATGGCACCGGTCTTTTTGGCTTCCTCCAGGGACATGATATCCGTCCTTACCTCAAGCTCTCCCGCTATCTTCTCATTGACGATGTTCTCTACTCTTTGTATCTCATCCTCAGTCATAGCCTGGGAATAACTGAAATCAAACCTGGTTCTCTCGCTGTCCTGATAGGATCCCTGCTGTTCAACGGTATCTCCCAGAACCTCCTGAAGGGCCTTCTGAAGGACATGTGTTGCGGAATGGTTCCTGCAGGTCGCCTTACGGGTCCTTGCATCGACCTCCAGAGATACCTCATCGGAAACCTTAAAGCTTCCGGATACCACCTTGCCCACATGCCCTGTGCGCTCTCCCGGAAGTATTATGGTGTCAAGCACTTCAAATACTGCATTATCGGTGCGTATCACTCCGATGTCACCCTTCTGTCCGCCCTTGGTGCCATAGAAGGGAGTCTCCTTTGTGATGACGGTTCCTTCCTCGCCTTCTTTAAGCTCATCCTTAAGGGACTTATCATCTGCCATGGCTGATATGCTGCTTTTTGCCTTCAGAGTATCGTAGCCTACAAAGACAGTTGTGATCTCATCCGCAAGCTCCTCAAAAAGCGCCGTGTCAGCGGTAAGCTTCTGTGAAAAGCTCTGATTCTCCCTTGCCTTCTGCTTCTGCTCCTCCATGGCCTTTTTAAATCCATCCTCGTCCACGGTGAGTCCTCTCTCTGCCGCCATCTCTATGGTAAGCTCAAGAGGGAATCCGAAGGTATCATACATATAGAATGCGGACTGTCCGTCAAAGACCTTCTTGTCGGAGCCCCGGTCACTGTCAAGGAGCTTTTCCATCTCCCTCATGCCGTTCTCCAGAGTCTCCTCGAACCTTACTATCTCATTCTTAAGCTCCCTTAAGACGAATTCACGGTTTTCCTTAAGATTAGGATAACTGTTCACATATATCTCATCGATAAAGATCGTTGCTATCTTAAGCAGATCCTCCCTGCCAAGTCCAAGGATCCTTCCGTGTCTTACGGCCCTTCTTATAAGCCTTCTGAGCACATAGCCGGCTCCTGCATTTGAGGGAGTGAGCTTTGCAGGATCTCCTATGAGCATTACGGACGTGCGCATATGATCGGCAAGTATCCTCATGGATCTTGTCTTATCCTCATCCTCATCATATCCGCATCCGGAGGCCTCGCCTATATACTTGATGACCGGTACAAAAAGGTCCGTCCTGTATACGTCCTTGGTACCGTTTAAGAAAGCAAGGATACGCTCAAGTCCCCATCCGGTATCCACATTCTTCTGTTTAAGAGGGGTAAGTGTGCCGTCCTGATGCTTCTCATACTGCATGAAAACATCATTGCCAAGCTCCGTATACTTGCCGCAGCTGCATCCGGGCCGGCAGTCGCTTCCGCAATCATCCACATCGGCTATATAGAACATCTCGCTGTCAGGTCCGCAGGGCCCGTATTCCAGCCCCCACCAGTTGTCCGACGCGGGAAGATAGTATATATTCTCCTTCTTAAAGCCCGACTCTATACGGTACTGTGCACCCTCCTCATCTCTGGGGGCATTATCGTCGCCTGCAAAAACCGTGGCTGCAAGATGATCCGCATCAAAGCCCAGAACCTGTGTCAGAAGCTCAAAGCTCCACTGACATCTCTCTTTCTTGAAGTAATCTCCGAGACTCCAGCTGCCCATCATCTCAAAGAAGGTCACATGGCTTTTGTCTCCCACTGAATCGATATCATTTGTCCGAACGCAGCCCTGTACGTTACAGAGCCTCTTTCCCAGGGGATGCTTCTTCCCCAGCAGATATGGCATAAGAGGCTGCATGCCTGCCACATTGAAAAGAACTCCCGTGGAACCGTCGGAAACAAGGGAAACCGCTCCCACGTCCTCATGGCCTCTTTCCTTATAGAATTCCTTCCATGCCTTTCTTAATCCGTCTGATGTAAACTGTTTCATTTATCAACCGCTCCCATAATGATCTTAAAGATCGAATTTTCCGCTAAAGTAATCCAGAAGACCCTCCACAGGTACTCTCTCCTGCTCCATGGTATCCCTGTCCCTTATGGTGACGGCATTGTCATTCTCCGAATCGAAATCGTAGGTCACGCAATAAGGAGTTCCTATCTCATCCTGTCTCCTGTATCTCTTGCCGATAGCTCCCCTGTCATCATATTCGCAGTTATAATGCTTAGAAAGGATCTCGTAGATCTTATCCGCACCCTCTGCAAGCTTTTTCGAAAGAGGCAGAACACCTATCTTGACAGGTGCCAGAGCCGGATGGAAATGCATCACGGTCCTTACATCTCCTCCCTCAAGGGTCTCCTCATCATATGCTTCGCAAAGGATGGCGAGCACCACTCTGTCGGCACCCAATGATGGCTCTATGACATAGGGGATGTACTTCTCGTTTGTGGAATCATCAAAATATGACATATCCTCACCGGATACCTTCTGATGTTGTGACAGGTCGTAATCCGTCCTGTCCGCTATGCCCCACAGCTCACCCCAGCCGAAGGGGAATAAATACTCAAGATCCGTCGTGGCATTTGAGTAGAAGGCAAGCTCCTCGGGATCATGATCCCTGGTCCTTATATGATCTTCGGCCATCCCCAGATCATGCAGGAAATCTATGCAATACTTTTTCCAATAGGCAAACCACTCCAGATCCGTTCCGGGCTTGCAGAAGAACTCCAGCTCCATCTGCTCGAACTCCCTTGTCCTGAAGGTAAAGTTGCCGGGGGTTATCTCGTTTCTGAAGGATTTTCCTATCTGTCCTATGCCGAAGGGAACCTTCTTTCTGGAGGTTCTCTGTACGTTCTTGAAATTAACGAAGATGCCCTGTGCTGTCTCCGGTCTCAGATATACCGTATTCTTGGCATCCTCCGTAACACCCTGGAAGGTCTTGAACATCAGATTGAACTGTCTGATATCCGTAAAATTGTGCTTTCCGCAGGAAGGACAGGGTATGGACTTCTCCTTGATGAAATCCATCATCTGTTCATTACTCCAGCCGTCAACGGAAGAATCCAGTGTAACGCCGTTCTCCTTGGCCCAGTCCTCGATGATGTTGTCCGCACGGAATCTCTCATGACACTCCCTGCAGTCGATGAGGGGATCGGAGAAATTACCGATATGACCCGATGCCACATAAGTCTGTGTGTTCATGAGGATGGCACAGTCCACGCCCACGTTGTATTTATTGGCGGTGACGAATCTGGTCCACCATGCCTTCTTCATATTGTTCTTGAGCTCCACGCCGAGATTGCCGTAATCCCACGTATTGGCCAAACCGCCGTATATCTCGGATCCGGGATATATGAATCCCCGGCCCTTGCACAGATTTACGATCTTCTCCATTGAATCTACCATGTTAAAACTCCCTTCCTTATCCTTGTTTAAGGATCAATATATGAGAAATGCTATATCACCCTCCCTCACACTGCAGTGTGCAAGCTTGGGATCATCTTCGTCTACTGCCATCGCTCCGTCAGTATAGAGTATCTTTTTGGGGCATCTGATATCTGTCTTATCCGATACGATAACGGCATATTTGCCTCCGCAGTCAAGAGCTCTGGAATCAAATCTTACGCCCCTTGATAACAGATTCTCTATGGTGTCGGAGTAAAAGACCTGATCGTTAAATGTAGCCATATCCTCATCGGAATCATATATGAGCTTAAGGGTTGCCATACCCCCTTCCACATCCAGTCCTTCCGACTTTACATGACCGTTGGATGCAGCTATCTTTTCCTCTACATCAGTCTTCAGTGATGCTGCATCATAGAAGCCCGGATTAAACTCCTCGATAATGGTCTGCCTTATCTCTCCGCCCTTGGATACCACGATGGTGGTGGTGGATACATCATCATCAAAGCCGGACGACAGAGCACTGTATACCTTATAGGCTCCAAAGCCTATGGCCGTGATAAGCAACAGGATGAGCAGCGCAAAAATGAAGCGTGCAAAAAGCACCCTTGCTTTTTTCTTCTTTTTCTTCTTTTTTCTGTGGACGTTACTGTCTGATACCCTGGGCATCTTACTCCCTCAAAACCCTCTGATCTTTTATGTTTCACCGATTACACGGCTAAATATTATATCCCATCTCTTCCATCACTTCAAGGGATCTGAATCTCCCCTGCATGTACCGTCTGCGGTACTCATCGGCACACCTTATTATCTCCTCTCTGATATCATCTCTGACCTTAAAGGAATAAAGCTCTCTGATCCCGGACTTTTCGATATGCTCCATGGCACTTCTTGCGCCGTCCGATACCGTACCCTCTCTGACTCCGGGATATACGCCGTTCTCCATCACCATCCTGAGTTCAAATACGGCTCTTACAAGCCTGTTTTCGATACTGTCGGTATTAAGTGCCTGAAAGGATCTGTACAAAAGCATAAGGACGTTCCTTGCGTCCATATTCTCCCTGGTGGAGTAATCGGCAAGATCCGAAAAATAGGATGCATAACACATCTTCTCCATATCCATCCTCAGATCCTCAAAATGATTGGAGATCTCGGCATCCGACAGATTATAGGCCTCCTTACCCGGAAAAAGCGAGAACTCTCCGTAGGAGAAGGGTTCGCACGCCCCCATGAATCTGGAGTTCTGCCTTCTTACTCCCCTGGCAAAGACCGTTACCTTGCCTGCGTCCAAGGTGAGCATGATAAGTCTCCTGTCGTATTCCGAATAATCAAAGCTCTTCAGGACCATGCCCGAAGTGCGCAACAGATCGTTCACCTATCTACTATCCCCTTCAACATAGCCCAGACTCTTCAGTATGCCTGTGTTCTGCCTCCAGTCCTTCCTTACCTTCACGAAGAGCTTAAGGTTTACATGAGTTTGCAAAAGCTCCTCTATATCCTTCCGGCTCTCGGTACCTATGCGTTTGAGCATGGCGCCGCCCTTACCTATTATGATCCCCTTATGGGAATCCCTCTCACAGATTATGGCAGCCTCTATGTCTACAAGACCGTTGTCCCTTTCCTTAAAGGACTCAGTGATCACTGCTATGCCGTGGGGAACCTCATCCCTGAGATTCCTTAGTGCCTTCTCTCTCACGATCTCGCATACGATCTCTCTCTCCGGCTCGTCGGTGAGAGTATCCTCGTCGTATAGCATAGGGCCTTCCGGCAGATGTGAGATGATGACATCCGTAAGCTTTTCTATCCCTGTACCCTTAAGGGCCGATACCGGAACACACTCGGCGATATCAAGCGCCTCCCTGTATGTCTTCTCCGCCTTTTCTATATGCTCTTCGTCCGTTTTATCCGCCTTGTTTATCACAAGTATAACGGGCTTTTTTGAGGAAACGATCCTTTCTATCATCTCCCGCTCACCCTTGCCTATAAAGGTCTCGGGCTCCACCACGAAGAGGATGAGATCCACGTCCTCAACGGATCTGAAGGAGACTCTGTCCATGTAATCGGAAAGCTTGTTATGCGAAAGATGTATCCCGGGAGTATCCAGGAACACGATCTGTCCATGATCGTTGGTATATACCGTCTTAAGCCTGCGTCTGGTGGTCTGCGGCTTGTTGGACGTTATGGCTATCTTCATCCCTATGAGATGGTTCATAAGGGTGGATTTGCCTACATTTGTCCTGCCGACTATGGCCGCAAAGCCTGATCTGAAAACCCTGTCGGTCTCTCCCATATCCACTTCCCTGCTCAAAACAGGTTGTCTACCTTTCTGAACACATCCTTGTTTGCATCGATCTTGGCCTCGGAGCCCACTACGGCTATGGTGTCCTCTTCCACAACTGCGTCAAGGTATGCCGCAAGCTCCCTTATCTTATTCACATTGCAGCCAAGCACCTCGTCTCTCTCCCTCTGTACATCCTCAAAGCTTACGCCGTTCATATATGCCTGAAGGCTTCTGACACCCTCGGCCTTGGGCGTAAGGGGCGTATCAAGGTCGGATATGGCTCCGATTATGAACTTGGTCATGTCACGGTCCGAAACATTGAACTTCCTGATGTAATCGGCTGCCTCCTCAAATACTCTTACCGTATTTTTAAGGTGGGGATCCCTGTATGTGGTCATAAGGGCAAATCCGCTCTTTGTAAAGAGTGATCCGCAGCCATAGGCACCTCCAAGGACCCTAATGTTATTCCACAGATAATCATATCCCAGTATGACCCTTAAGACCTTGAGCTCTCCCCTGTACTTAAGACCTTTTGCCATATAATTGCCGGTCTTTGATACGTACTGGACCTGGGATGCGCATCTGAAGCCCTCGTTCTTCTTCTCATGGACAAAACTGAAGTCCGTCATCCCGGAAGCCCTGCCCGACAGCTTGCGCTTCAGCTGTTTTATGCATGGTATCAGGATATCTGCCATCTCTCTGGAGCCTGTGATATCCACCATGAGATTATCCTTATGCAGCAACAGCCCAAGGGTTTCGTCAAGGCACTTGCTGATGGTGGACGCCTTTGCCTCGTAGTTTTTCTCCAGATCTTCTATGAACCTGTAGAAATCCACTCCTCCCAGCTTGCCCATGTAATAATGCAGATCCGAGATATAGGAAAGGGCTCTGTCGGATGCGGTCTGATTACCGGCTGCCACAAGTGACGCCTGAAGTCTGGACTTGATGGTCCTGATTATCTCCCTCATCCTCTTCTCGTCTGACATATCAGTCCTGAAGAGAACCTCATCCATAAGTTCCATGAAATCAGTGATATTGTCCGCGAAGACCCTGGTACGTATCTCAAATTCCATGTCAAAATCATTCTGCTTCTTAAGGTCAGGGTATGCTGCAGGCAGGATGGATATGCCCCCTGTCTTCAGATTGATGTCCGAGTTAAGATCCTCATAGCTCCTGTCCTTTGTGTTGATATTGGCAAGTACTGCCCTTAAAAGTCCCAGATAAGGCACAAGCCTCTCGGGAACAGCCTGAGCGGAGAACATGAGTCCTATATATGCTATGCCGTTGGTCTCTATATCGTGGTGTATAAGCTTCGTCCCGGAAACATCCAGAACCTCGTTCTTAAAGGGATGAGCCTCCTTATCGATATCCGAGATCTCCAAAAGAGGTATGGTAAGCAGCTGCTCCTTTGTGGAGGGCTCCATCTGATACTCCTTCAGGAGCCTTGTATCTTCTACTATGGCTTCTATCTCATCCTTACTGAGGGAGGCCTTATACTTCTTAAGCTTAGCGGCAACAGCCTTTTCCTTCTTGGCAGTGAGCCCTTTCTCGGGTTTTAAGACAACCACAGAGGAATGAGGATTGTCGATGAGGAACTTCTCGATCAGTTCCTCAAAGTATCTGCTGCCGGATTCCACTTCCTTTTTGAGGAAAGCATAGGTACTGTTCTGCTCTATATGCATAAAGGGATCCGTGTCCTTGTAAAGCCACGAATCCAGAGCCTGAAGCCCGTACATGAGTCCCTTGGGATAGGGGCCGAAATCAGCCTCCCTGTACCTGAACTCATAGCTGTTTATACCTGCAAGCAGAGTCTTTTTATTAAGTCCCTCTCTGGCAAGCTTCATCAGGGTCTTTCTTATGACCATAAGGAATCTATCCTTGTCGGAGGGATCGGCATATTTGGATATCACGGAGAAATAGGGCTGCAATATGCCGTTCTCATAGCTGCTCTCGATATCCTGTCCTATCTTTGCATCAAGAAGTGCCTGCTTCAGGGGAGCCCCGGGACTCTCCAGCAGAGCATACTGAAGTATCGAAAAGGCAACATAGAGTCTTGGCTCTAAGCTGTCCTTTATCACACAGTTGTATGAGAGATAGGTATTATGAAGAGTGCTCTCATCGTCAGACAGGGCATAGGTCTTCTCAAAATCCACCGTCTTTGTAAAGGGATCCTGTCTCTCTATGGCCGAGTTCACCTTGGCGGCCTTATAGCCCGAAAGGTATTCCCTGTCAAGCCACATGAGCCTCTCCGCCATATCACAGTTTCCGTAGATATAGATATATGAATTGGAGGGATGATAATACTTCTTATGAAGCTCTATGAAGGCCTCATAGGTAAGATTGGGTATCTCCTCGGGATCTCCTCCGGATTCAAGTGCATAAGCCGTATCGGGATATAGGGACGCCAGTATGTACCGCTCCAGAACATCGTCCGGTGAGGAATAAGCACCCTTCATCTCGTTATATACTATACCGTTGTATTTCAGTTCTCCTCCGGCACCCTCCAGCTCGTAATGCCATCCCTCCTGCTGAAAGATCTTTTTATTGTCATAGATGGCAGGATGGAGCACCGCGTCCATATATACATCCGAAAGGTTTGCAAAATCCTTGTCATTGGTGCTGGCCACGGGGAAGATGGTCTTATCCGGATATGTCATGGCATTAAGGAAGGTGTTAAGCGATCCCTTGGCAAGCTCGATAAAGGGATCCTTGGCCTTGTATTTCCTGGAACCGCATAATACCGTATGCTCCAGGATATGAGGCGTTCCCGTGCTGTCTACAGGAGGCGTGCGGAAACCCACATAGAAAACCTTGTTCTTATCGTCGTTGGATATGACGAATACCCTTGCACCGCTCTTGATATGCTGCAGCAGGTATCCCCTGGATTTAAGGTCAGGCATATCCTTTTTCTTAACGATCTTATACTGTTTTAGATCCTCTATACGCTTATTGCCCATTATCCCTCCGATCTGTTTCCTTCGATCTGTTTTTGTCTCAGCCGTTGTATCTGCCTTATTACGGTATCAGACCTTCTATCTTATTGCCGGTAAGCCTCATGGCCTCCCTGATCTCATCCTCGCTTATACCGGAAGCCTCGGAAAGCTCCCTGACGGTCACGCTCCTCATTTCCTCCTCAGACATCTCTCTGGCCTTATCATTGATCTCATTAATACGCCTTAAGGTATCATCGGCACTCTCTCTTGCCCTTGTGTCCTCGTATATGGCCTTATCCATGGCATCCATTATGAGCCCTCCGATAAAGCCGTCAACATCCTCCGCTCCTTCAAGGACGCTAAGACCGCTTATGGCTGTCATAAGGGCTATATTCCCTTCTCCTATGAGATCCTCCGCAGGTACGGCCTGGTACATGTACAGTCTTGCTATATCCACCACATTCTTCAGATAGTGGTCCATCAGGATCCGTCTGGCTTCCTCGCTGTCATCAAAGACCGCTTCGCGCTTTGCTCTGTCGATCTCTTCCTCGCTGTACCCGGGAAGTGCTTCAAGCTCCTCAAGATACAGTTTCAGATACTTTCCGTCCTCTTCACCGAATTCCGGCCACTCATCCTTACCGTCCCAGACACCGAATCTGATGTTGATGCCCGACAGATAATTCCTGGTAAGCTCATCCTCTCTTTCATTCATGAGGATAGGATCAAAAAAGCCTCTGTAGGCTTCTTCGGTTATGTAATTATGATGCTCATGCGCGTGTCTTATGACCTTATCAAGAGTCTCCCTGTAGCGCGCTTCCTCCATGTTCCTCCTCTTTACGGCACAGCCTCAAAGCTTCCGTCCCCGGCTTATTTGTCAAACTTTACATGTGCATGACTGAAAAGATGATCCTGACAGTATTCGTAATTCCCGGCACACTTGCTGCAGAACCTGAACTCCAGATTGTCTCCATCAAGCTCCGTCCTTCCGCATATGGCACACCTGTGCTTGGTTATATTCCCAGGATCCTTCACAGCCTCTTTGTATCTGTCTGCAAATCTCCTGTGATCCGTATTGCCTGTGGAATAAGAACTGTTGTCCCCGCCATTGGCTTTATTCTCCTTCTTTGCGCCAAAGACAGCTCCAAAGGGATTGCTCTTTGCCTTCCCGCCTTCAAATGCGTTCCTGTAAGCCCTTTTTCTCGCTCTTTCGGAAGGGCTTATGGATCTGTAATTTCTGGTGGTAAAGAAGAAGATCACAAAATTCAGTAACGACACTATGATAGCCACTCTCTCAGCCCAGCTTGATACCAGAGCCTGATATGCCAGGAAGACAAGATCCACTATAGCCAGATACTTGATCTTTAACGGAATGATGAAATACAGCAGTATCTGCATATCCGGGTAACAGGCGGCAAAGGCCAGAAAGATGGACATGTTGATGTAATAGGTGGTGAACATCCCGTCTATGCTGTAATGGAAGGCGAAGAGCACAAAGGCCCCCACAACCATGAAAATAAGACCCGAAAAGATATAGAGATTGTATTTAAAATCTCCCCAGGTCTGTTCCAGCGCCGTTCCTATCTGATAATAGAACAGGAGCATGATTATAGTGAATATGCTGGGTGCCGACGGCGGCATGAATATCCAGGTAAAAAGCCTCCATATCTGTCCCTGCAGGATCTTTTCGGGGCTCAGATAAATATAGTTGATTATGGGAATACCGGCTAATGAAAGATAATATATGATATAGCCCACGATATACGTGAGTATCATATATTTCGTAAGCTGGGGTACTGCATACCTGCCTGCCTTTCTTTCAAGAGCACTCAAAAACTTATTCATCGGTGAAGCATCCTCCGTGTCTTACCACTCTACAAGATCGGGATGCTCCGTGGACCATCCCTTTTCGGGAATGCATGACAGATATGATATCTCATCCTCTGTAAGGGAGAAATCAAATATCTCCATGTTTGCCTTCATCCTGGCCATCGTGGAAGCCTTGGGTATCACCGGGATCCCTCTCTGTACCAGATACCTGAGGAGTACCTTCGCAGCACTGACCTCATGGGCATTAGCGATCTTTATGACCCTTTCATCATCAAGCATCACTGCTCTGCCGAGAGGACTCCATGCCTGAGGCAGGATCTTCTCAGACTTAAGATACTCAAGGGTATACTCCTGCATATAGCCTACATGGAGCTCCAGCTGATCGAGCATGGGTCTGATGCTTGCGCTTTCAAGAAGAGGTCTTATGTGATGAGGAAGGAAATTGGACAGACCTATTGCTCTGATCCTTCCTTCCTTATACAGCTCCTCCATGACCTTCCATGATGCTGCAAGCTTTTCCTTCCATTCCTCATCGGACTGACTCACCTTAGGCCAGTGGATCAGGAACATATCAAGATGGTCGGTGCCAAGGTCCTTGCAGGAGGCTTCAAAGGATTCTCTTATCTTCTCTTCGCCCAGCATGGTAGGCCATACCTTGCTTGCTATAAAGATATCGTCTCTGGGTATACCGCTCTCCTCGATGGCTTCCCCTATCTCTTTCTCGTTCTGATAAAACCTTGCTGTATCCAGATACCTGTAGCCTGCCTCCAGGGCATCCAGTATCACCTGCCTGCCTCCATTTTCGGTAGCCAGATATGTACCGAAGCCTACTGTGGGGATACATACCCCGTTTTTCAGGGTAAATACCGTATCGGGAGTAAGCTCTCCCTGGTGCATATTGCTCCTGTATGCCCGTCTTTCGGCTCTCTCCTTGGCGTTGCTCTTTATGGTCTCGGATACGATCTTTCCGCCGTCCTTAACACCTCCGGCTGCTATCTTGGCTCCCTTTGCAACGCCGCTGGCCGCTGTTTTCGCACCCTTCTTCACGCTTCCGGCAAGCTTCCCCATGTTATCGCTTTCCTTGAAGTCGCGTATAGCCTCCCCGGCATTTCTGCCTATCTCTCCTACCTTTTCTATGGCGTCGTCTATAACCTGTGTAAATCCGTTATCACTCATGAAACCTGCCTCCTTTTTTATAATATGCTCCTGTCGACTGATATTATGATCCGAACGATAAAAGCTGCGTTTTGATCATATACGGATCATCCGTTTATCATCCTGTTGTACAGCTTATGTATCCCGCAGTTCCAGCAGAGTATCATCCCCAGTATACCGCCTAAAGCCGCCTGAGCTATCTCATAGGGCAGCTTTATCATGGCATATTCAAAGGTGCTGTAAACGTAGATCTTGCCAAGGGTATACAGCACCACCATTATCAGGCCTCCTGCCGCAACTCCTATGCCTGATGCCAGGTGCGGCCTCTCCTTCAACGTCCTGTGGGATATGAGAGAGATCACCACAGCCTGCATACCGTGAGCTGCAAGGGACACAAACATGGGCAGCGGATAGAATATCATATCTCCGAGGAAGGAGCCTACTCCTCCCACCACAAAGGCCTCTAAAGGATCCAGAAGGATCGCTGCAAGGCATATCACCACATCACACAGGTACAGATGTCCGCCGGGTACCGGTATCCCAAAGGAGCTTAAGGCTATGTTCATGGCCATAAAGACTCCTGCCGTCGTAAGCTTTATCGTCGTATTGCGCCGATCATTTTTTATATCCATAATACAAACTCCTCTGTCGGACCGTTATAAACTCCTTATTCTTTCCCTGATCCCTCGGGTCCGAAGTAGCAAAGTCCCAGCATGGTGATATCGTCAAACTGCGGAGCGGTTCCCACGAATTCGTCTACGCTTACCTTGACATTATGAAGTATCTTCTTAGGCTCGGCACCGGGTTCCTTATTCAGAGCCTCCAGCATCCTGTCCGTACCGTACAGCTCTTCATTGGCATTTGTAGCCTCCGGGACACCGTCGGTATATACGTAGAGGGAATCTCCGGGATGGATCTCAAAGGTATGCTCCCTGAAGGGAAGACCCTCCATGGTGGCAACAGCGGGAGAATGCTTATATACCACAAGCTCGTACTCTCCTCCTGCCCTGCGGATCACGGGATGCTCATGTCCCGCATTTGCAGCGATACCCTTACCTGTCTTAAGGTTGATTATAGCCAGCCATACCGTAACAAAAAGTCCTGCCTCGTTTCCTTCGCAAAGCTGATCGTTCACGTTGGACAGTATCTCGGCAGGTGAGAAATCCGAGCTTGCCTGAGTATGGTTCTTTATAAGTGTCTTTGCTATCACCATGAACAGTGCCGCCGGCACGCCTTTTCCCGACACATCGGCCATGACAAGGGCCAGATGGTCCTCATCCGCAAGGAAGAAGTCGTAGAAGTCTCCTCCCACCTCCTTTGCGGGATTCATGGTGGCATATATATCGAATTCCTTGCGATCCGGGAAGGCCGGGAACACTCTGGGCAGCATATCTGCCTGTATCTGGGTTGCCACGGAGAGCTCGGCTCCGATACGCTCCTTCTCTGCCGTAACCTCCTCTATGTTCCTCACATATGCCTTGAGGTCATCCTGCATGTCGTTGAATCTGAGAGCAAGCTGTCCTACCTCATCATTGGATTCAACGGGTATCTTCTGATTGAAGTTACCTTCTCCTATCGCCTGAACGTTCTTGGAGAGCTTCTGTATAGGACGTGTGATGGTGCCCGATACAGCGAAGGATATCATGATGACTATGATACCTATGATGGCGAAATAGATCATGAACAGCCTGTATATACCGAAGAGCTTCTCCTGCATTCCCTGCTGGGAGATCTCTGTAAGCTCGTCACTCTCCGTCTTTGCCTTCTCGGCAGGAGCCGTAACCTCGGCGGTCTCTATGCTTGCGCAGAATATCCATCCAGTCTCGGGCATCCTTGCGAAAGCCACATAGCAGTTGTCACCGTCATATGTGGTCTCCACGATACCTGAATCCTGGGATGCCAGAGCGTTTATAAGCTTTGAATCCAGGAAATGATCCGCAAGATCCGGATCGAAATCCTCGTCGCTCATATCCTGATGAGCTATGAAATTCTGATCGGCATCAAGCACGAAGCATGATCCGGTCTCGCCTATCTTAAGACTCATGATCTCGTCTATGATGCTGGTAAGGAGCATGTCGGATGCCACAACTCCCGCAAGCTTTCCGTTCTTATCCCTGTAGCTCATGGCTGCAGTGATACAGGTCCTGCCGTATGAATCCAGGTATGTAGGCAGCCAGACCAGTGTATCGGGATTCTCCATAGCCGCTATATACCAGTCTCTGGTCCTGGGATCGTAATCCTCATTGTATTTATTGGATCTGGAGTATCTGTATGAGATACCGCTCTCGGTACCGATATAGATGTTATGCAGATTCTCATTATTCTCAAGGAACGGGGCAAATGAATACTCACAGTTTGAGAGTATATTGACTTCATTCATGACAGCCTCCGTCTCCTTGACGCCCTTTACAAGGAAATACTTCTGGCATGCAACGTCCATCTCGGTCTCATCGGGCTTGGGAATGGGTTTCCCCACGAAATTATCACTGTTTTCATACAGGCTCTGAGTAAACTGGGTTGACTCCGTAACAACCCTGTTCATGGAGTAGAACTCGGCATTGGCAGCCTGCGCCTGTTTTATGACCAGTCTTTCCAGATAGTCCTCCGCCTGCGACAGGAGGGAATCCTTGGCCACGGCCGATGCATTGACTCCCAGTGCGATGTTTGTCTGCTGGAACTCATCCACCATGGAATTCATGAAATAATAGGATGCTCCGAATACCACCAGAAGCGATCCCAGCGCCATGATTATGATAACCAGGAGAATCTTGATACTGATCTTCATGTTCTTAAACATATGCTACTCCTTTGTCAATGCTGTCTGTGCTTCGCGCAGATCTAAGTATGCTTTCAACCATATCGGAATAATCTATTCCCGCCAGGATCGCAGCCTTGGGTATCAGGCTCTTCTCCTTCAGTCCGGGCACTGCGTTGATCTCCAGAACATAGGGCAGACCGTCATCATCCGACACCATGAGGTCAACTCTGGCAAGCCCTCTGGCATTGGTGACCATGCATACCCTTCTTGATATATCCAGGATCTCATCATTGCACTCATCGGAAAGATCGCTGAACTTCACCTCAAAATTACCTGTATTAAAGGTTATGAGCTTATTGCCCTTATCGTATTCATGATCCAGATCTATGCCCTCCACTACCGGCAGAGCCTCAAACCTTCCGTCCTTTTCGTAAAATCCCACTGTAAAGAACCTGCCCTTTATATACCTCTCAAGAAAGATGGTATCATCGGACTCAAAGGCATCCATTATCCGCGGAATATCAGCTTCGCTCTTTATAAGTGACATGCCGAAGCCTCTCCCTCTTGTGGGAGATTTGGCAACGAAGGGATAGCCGAATGCGGCATAGTCGTAATTCCCTTCGTCAAACTGCTGCCTTGTAAGTATCTCCCATTCGGGAGTTCTGATACCGCACCTGTCAAACAGCAGCTTGCAGAGTATCTTGTCATTTATCAGACAGGCCGAACGCATGTCGCTGCCGGTATAGGCTATGCCTTCATGCTCCAGCATGGCCTGAAAGGTTCCGTCTCCGTATCCCTTGCCCTGTACGCAAAGAAATACCACATCGCAGCCTTTTTGCTTAAGCACGGATATTATATCCTTCTCGAACTCGATAAGCTCAACGGAGTAGCCCCGGTTCTCAAGAGCTCTTGCTGCATCCCTCGCATTCAATATGGAAGCGGGACTCTCCTCCGGAGTGCCTCCGTAAACAACACCAACCTTCAAATCAGTATGACTCCTTTCGTTTCACAGATCCGCCTATGACAATGCTTGATGCCATAAATACCACCGCCATTATCGCAAAGGCTATGGCAAGAGCTCTTATGCCTGCCTGATAGCCAAGTATTATGACAGAGGCAAACACAAACGGTCCGGTCATTTCCAGGATCTTCTTGATAAATGAAAGAACCGATAATGATTTGGAATCTCCCAATTTCTTTATGGCAGGCAGTGACAGGAAGTAGTTGTTCTGTACTCCGAATCCTACACTGTCTGCGGTACCGAGCAATGCAGCCCCCAGGAAGGGAAGCAGCAGTCCTGCGCCAAGTCCCGGCAGGAAAAGACTGACTGAGATCAGTATGTTATATACAAAATTCAGGTTTTTCAAAGCCTTGCCCTTGAATCTGGCAATAAGTACGGACAGGAAAGGTCCCGCATATACTATAACGATACCGTAGAGCAGCTGAGCTCTACCCACATCGGTGACACTCCTTCCGATATCCTCAAAATACAGGGGCAGATAATAATTCTTGTATGATGCGGCTATGCTTGCCGGAGCTATCATGAGAAGTACGAAGAGGACTGCCAGTACAGCCTGACCAACATTCATCCTGACCTGATCCGGATCATCCTTCTTTTCAGGCTTGGGCTCTGTACGAGGCATTATCGCATTCTCCATGCTTATGATGAATAAGGACGTGAGCACGGTCATCACG
>JAEEGL015986224.1_pt1 | contig 16527 bp, 17 predicted proteins | sample 9134231 | NCBI WGS metagenome assembly JAEEGL01 (sample SAMN16246548, study PRJNA631951) | gut metagenome | biome: gut microbiome; feature: rumen; material: fiber-attached | host: Bos | place: Iran: Karaj | collected 2018-10
ACAAGCTTAGTGGAACGCTCGATAAGCCTCTTGTTCTGACCGTTGAACAGGATCTTTAAGAACTTCTGCTTAACGATATCAAGATGCCAGTATGTGATGAGCTTGATCTGAGGTCTGCTCTTAAGAAGCTTCAACAGATAATGCGTACCGAACGGATTCGGATAGTGGAGTATGACCACATCGGGAGCAAACTCATCGATAGCTTCCTTAAGCCTCTTTCCGTAAGTCATGGAAACAGACTGCGAAGAAATCTTCGCGAAGCACTTACAACGGATAACTCCGATGCCGTCAACTTCATCCCTCGAGTCCTTGGACTCCTTAGGTGTGCCATGGTCGAAAGCAAATATAAGCTGCTCGACACCGGGCACGTCCTTCAACGATACCACGATGTCACGGGCAATCTGCTCTGTCCCTCCTGAGAAGGGATAGTAGTATTTGGAAATATGTAAGACTTTAAGTCCCATTGCTTAGTCTGCGATGTATCCTGTTACAGGCTTGTCAGCGAGCATAATGAGCTTAAGCTCGTCTCTGATATCCTCGAACTTTGTCTCTCCGTACTTAACTTCAAGTACTACACCGTCAACCTCGAGCAGGAGCTTTCTTGCAAGAGGATTATCGATAAGGCTCGGAGCTGTATGGACTTTGCGGTCCTTGATTTTGTCCTTAAGACCCTTAACTGTATCTCCTGTACCGATGACAAGAATGGACTTGATATCAGAACCGTATACTGCAAGGTTTGCAGAAGCAGCCTCGACAGCATCGACATTACCCTCACCGAGTCTGCCGAGCTTACGCAGCCACTTATCAAACTTGCCGTGATGCTTATAAAGCTTCTTCTCTCCGTCTTTGACGGAACCAAGATCAAAGAGTGTAAATCTGTTTACGAGCTGAGACTTTGTAAGTGCAACGCCCGAGATAATGTACTTGATGATGAGGATAAGTGCATAGAACAGGAATGCAGCGAACAGTCCGATGGAACCATACTTGATACCTGTCTTAGCGCCTTCGAGAGGTGCATTGGGAAGCTTATGCATTGTATTAACGATAAGTCCGCCGTGCTGCTTCTGAAGGTTCTTCAAGCTCTTAACGTAGATCTCGAGATTCTCCTGAAGATCAACGAGCTGCTCACTCGTCTCTGTCTGGAGAAGCTGGATCTGATCGTCCTTGATCATGTTGAAGAAGTAGTTAACTACTGTTGTCTCATGTGCGCATATAGTCTCACCAGTAGCATCTCTGTAAGAATCAACCTCAGCAAGGATGTACTCAAGAAGGTTAAGCGCAGACTCTGCGGATGTACCTACAGTCTTGATTACGATGATGCCTACTCTGGAACCGTCTGCTGTAGAAACGGAGAAGTTTACATCGATATCTGTATCAACGCTCAAAGCAGAACCGGAACCTGTAGAAGGCGCACTGTTGTCAATGTTGCCGAATGTGATATCGGAGATAGTAACAGCTTCCTTAAGATACTTAACATCCATGCCGAGCTCCTCAGCATATTCGTCAAGATAGTTACCGTTCTTCAGGTAATCAACATAGGAAGCAATAAGAACATTGATAGCATTGCCAGGTGCTCCGTCCGGAACCGTGATCATGATATCAGCTTCTGCTGTAGGAACATACTGGGGAACAACGTTCATAAGAATGGAATCGTTGTAGTAGTCAGTAAGTGCCATGAGGTCACGTCTTGTCGTATAGATGATATCGTTCATGTTGTTGATACTGTCGAGAGTAGCAACCTCTTCGAGAATCTGCTGCTCTTCAGCTGTAAGTATCTCATTCTCAGGAAGCTCGATACCGTTCTTCTGAGCATATGTAGTGTTATCCTGCTTAGCGATCAAAGCGTCAGGATCATCAAGATATTCCTGATATGCAGCTGCAAGCTTGGCTGTCTTAATGCCGTCGAGGGCACCCATAACGCCTCCGAGCAGGATGCCTGCAGTCAGCATCAGGGCCAAAGCCTTTCTCCAATGAAGGAAACAATAAGTCAACATATCCTTGATGTTGATCTCGGTCTCGTCCTCATTGATAATGTAATTCATTTTCAGATTTGCGCTCATGATCGTCCTCCGAAGGGGGTATTATGCTTCTGACATTATACCATTCTTATTATTTATATATATAGGACTGCCTTGATGTAAAATAGTTGAAATATCGGCCGTTAATGCCAGCAAAGTTATGTTATATGATAACTCGAGCATATGATGCTCTATCACAAATGACAGTGCGATCACCGAAATAAATACCATTCCGTAGAACATCTTCTCCTTTGCCATCTTCATTCCGATGAGCGCATAAATAACGAAGAGTACCGCGAGAAGAATGATTCCGTACTTGAACAGATACTTGATATATGCCGAGTCATAGAAGACATACGCATAGTCTCTTACACCGCCGTTGGCATTGCCGTTCTCTGCAAAATTCGGTGCACCGAGAAGCTTATAGCCGTACAGATCCATTCCAGCCTTCCCCAGACTTAATCTGTACGACATGATGTGGTCAAGCTTGTACATAATGGCCTTGTTCGGATCATAAAGATACGTCATGACAAAAATAATAACGGCACACACGGGCATCAGAAGCCATGAGAAAAACGCCTTCACCTTGCCCGGCAGCTCGAGCTTCTTCTTACCCAAAAGCTTCATCACGAGCACAGCAAGCAGCATCATTACGGCTCCTGCCATATCTGCCCTTGCGGATGTCAGCATAAAAAACACAGCGAAAACCACCCCTGCCCCTGCAATCTCTACATAAGTCACCCTCTTCCACCTGAGGATAAGGTATGTGGCAATAAGATAGAAAACATGTGCGAAGCAGTCAGTAGGATAGATGATACCTAACGAGTGTCTCACACTTTCCTCCTCACCATAGTTGGTAAGGAAAGTGTAATCAGGTATGATGCCTGTCTGTGAACATACGAGAGCCAGAAGACTTATAAAGGTTCCCGTGAACAAATACAGTATTCCGATTCTCTTAAAAGAAACCTTGTATGCACCCGCTGTAAGCAGCGCAGCATCAAGCACGATAGTATCCGCTCTGCTGATAAAGTAGAACAGACCAAGCCCAGCGAAAACCGCCAGTGCAGCTGCCGTGGGAATTTTGATCTCATCCTTGTAAAGGAAGAGCCTGTACAGTGCGACGAAGCACAATATACCTCTTAAGACGCTGTAGATCGCTCCCGGAACGTCCATTGAGAAAGTCGTTGACTGAAGGTAGAAGAAGATCACATAACATGCGAAGCTTCCGAGGTACAAAGCCTCCGACAGAAGTCTTCCGTTAGTGAATGCTTTTCCAGGCAAGGTCACTTTGATCCCTTCATTCCTAATACTGTGCCTATGGTCTTAAAGAAGATCTTAAGATCGAGTCCAAGGCTGAAGTTTCTTATGTACTCATTATCAAGTCTGACTATCTCTTCGAAGTCCTTGATATCCGATCTTCCGGACACCTGCCACATACCGGTAAGACCCGGCTTCATAGCAAGTCTGCTCATATGATGACGCTTATAGTTCTCATACTCATCAAGCGTCGGAGGGCGCGTTCCGATAAGAGACATCTCGCCCTTTAAGATATTCCAGAACTGAGGGAACTCATCTATGCTGGCCTTTCTCATGAAGTTGCCGGCAGGAAAGATTCTGGGGTCGTTTTCCATCTTGAACATAAGACCCTTCATCTCATTCTTTGACATGAGTTCCTTCTTACGCTCTTCCGCATCCATATACATAGAGCGGAACTTATACATAGTAAATGTCTTACCGTTCTTACCAACTCTGGTCTGCTTAAAGAATACGGGACCCGGAGCCTGGACCTTGATTATCGGAGTCAGGAAGATCGTAAGGATAGCCGTAAAGACAAGTCCTATGGCAGACAGAAGAATATCGAATATTCTCTTAACCAGAAGCTCACCCATCGTCGCACGGCTGATGGTCGATGTGATGACGGTATAATTGCCAACCTGATTCAATGTCGCGTTGTACATGTTGGGTGTCTCGAGATCCATCGCACGGTGGACTGTGATACCCATGTTGATAAATGCCGATGCGAGACGGCCGCCTGACTTAGTCAGCATGAACACGTCGTTGATCGGGTGAAGCTTGATGTAATCGAGCATCTCCTTCTGCTTGATTACAGGGATACCCATAAACTCGGCTTCGTTATAAGCATCGGTAAAGATGATGCCCTTGAAGTGATAGAAGCCGCTGTTATTCTGCTTCAGTGTTTCTACAAAAGTCTCTGCCGTATCTGTCTGTGCGACCAGCAAAACACCGGAAGAATCGCTGCCGTCGAGGAACTTGATTCTTAATATCTGCTTCCTGAAAGTTCTAAGAAGCATCATTATGGCTATATCGAATACGAAGAAATATCCGATCATCAAACGGGAATAGATAGCTGATACCTTGATCACATACAAGAACGTGAACAGGGTAAACAGTATCTCTGAATTGATGATAACTACAGACCAGAATTCTTTAAGATGCGTTCTCTTTACGATACCTGTATGAGGTCCCGTAAAGAGCATGAACACCAGATATGCAAGTATAACGACTACATTTACAAGTCTGAACGCCTTCGAATCATCGCCGGCGCTGTTAGTGATAATACGGACAAAGTCAGCAAGACCATATCTCGTAATTATTGCCAGCACAAAAGCAATCTCTATGCTGAAGAGATCAATAAAAATGAAATCAAGATGTTTGATTCTTGAATCTGCCTTGGCGTCCATCAGACGGTCTTATACCTCAACAGACATTATCTCGATAACAACAGGCTCAAGAGGCTTGTCGTTATAATCCGTCTTAACGGAAGCTACCTTATCGACTACCTCGATACCCTCGATAACCTTACCGAAAGCTGCATACTGACCGTCAAGATGAGGAGCATCCTCATGCATGATAAAGAACTGTGATCCTGCAGAATCAGGCATCATGGATCTTGCCATGGACAGAACGCCTCTTGTATGGATGAGGCTGTTAGGTACACCGTTAGCTGCGAACTCACCCTTGATGGAATAGCCGGGACCGCCCATGCCTGTACCCTCGGGATCGCCACCCTGGATCATGAAGCCCGGAATGATTCTGTGGAATGTAAGTCCGTTATAGAAACCGGAACCTGCGAGCTTAACGAAGTTCTCAACTGTGATAGGAGCAACATCAGGATAAAGCTCAGCCTTGATATCACCCATGTCCTTGATCTTGATTGTTACGATAGGATTTGCCATTGTTATTACCTCTTATTCTTTCTGTATCCTCTTAAGATGTCATCTCTGATCTGCCAGAGCTTAGGTGACAGATCCACATAGTAGTTATGCGGGTTCTCGAATCTCTTTACCGCATCCCACAATGTATCGAGCTGCTTTGTGCAGTAGTTTCTGATCTCGCTGATGCTCGGTCTGTCATAAACGAGTTCACCGTTTCTGAAGATCTCAACAAGGATCTTCTTAGTTGTATAGTTAGTAAGTGTCTTAGCCTTCCATGTCTCGACAGGATCGAAGATCTCATAAGGCTCACCGTCAGGAATAGGCTCACCCTTAACAAACAGAACGTCCGCAAGAGCCTTGCCCGTATCCTTATCATAGAATCTTACTATCTCCTTATCACAAGGAGTTGTAACCTTGGCTGTAGTCTCAGATATCTTCATCTTAGGGATGACATTGCCGTTCTCATCTTCAACTGCAGCGATCTTATATACGCCGCCGAATACCGGTTCTGCCTTGGATGTGATAAGTCTCTCGCCAACACCGAAGGAATCGATGCATGCACCCTGTGAGATGAGGTCTCTGATAAGATACTCATCAAGGGCATTGGATACTGTGATCTTACAGTCTGTAAGTCCTGCTTCATCAAGCATCTTTCTTGCCTTCTGAGTCATGTATGTCAGGTCACCTGAATCGATTCTTATGCCGAGAAGTCTCTTGCCCATAGGCTCAAGAACCTCGTGTGCACATCTGATCGCATTAGGAATACCCGACTTCAATACATCGTATGTATCTACGAGCAGCAGGCACTTATCGGGATAAGACTCTGCATATGCCTTAAATGCCTCGAACTCATCGTCGTAGAGCATAACCCATGAGTGAGCCATTGTACCTGACAAAGGAATGTCGAACTGCTGTCCGCAGATCGTACAGGATGTTCCTGCCGCACCTGCGATATAAGCTGCACGTGCGCCCAGTACAGAAGCATCAAAGCCCTGTGCTCTTCTTGCACCGAACTCCATAATGGGACGGCCTTCAGCAGCACGTACGATTCTTGCAGTCTTAGTCGCGATCAATGTCTGGTGATTGATCGTGCAAAGGAGAGCCGTCTCGAGAAGCTGTGCCTGCAATGCAGGTCCTCTAACCTTGATAAGAGGCTCTCTGGGGAATATAGGAGTACCTTCAGGTACAGCCCAGACATCGCATGTGAACTTGAAGTTTCTCAAGTAATCGATGAACTTGTCATCAAAGCCGTAACCGCTTAAGAACTTGAGATCCTCTTCCGTGAAATGCAGATTAGCAAGGTAATCGATTACCTGCTCAAGACCTGCCATGATGGCATATCCGCCCTGCTCCGGAACACTTCTGAAGAATGCATCAAAGTATACGATCTTATCTGCCTTACCATCATCAAGATAACCCTTGCCCATGGTAAGCTCATAGAAATCGGTTAACATCGTCATGTTAGTTCTATTACTCCAGCCGTCCATATGCGACCTCCTTATGATGCTCACAAAAAGCTCCGGGGGAGTTCCCCCCGGAGCCTTAATTATACCATTCTTTAGGTATCTGATTAATAGCCTGTTAGCTTAAGTCTTAATGATCTCCTTAACGGATGTTGCAAGTCCTGCAACGCCCTGAAGCTCTGAAGGGATGATGATCTTTGTTGCCTGACCGTTAGCGATCTTCTCCATAGCCTCGAGGGAACGGATCTTAACGAGTCCGTCGTCTGCCTGAACATCCTTGATCATCTGCAGACCCTGAGCCTTAGCTTCATTGATCTTGAGGATAGCCTCTGCCTGACCTTCTGCCTCACGGATAGCAGCCTCTTTACGAGCTTCTGCACGAAGGATAGCGGACATCTTCTCACCCTCTGCCTCACGAATTGCAGCTTCCTTCTTACCTTCAGCAATGAGGATAGCCTCTCTCTTCTCTCGCTCAGCCTTCATCTGCTTCTCCATCGCCATCTGGATTTCCTTAGGCGGGATGATGTTCTTAAGCTCTACTCTGTTAACCTTGATACCCCAACGATCTGTCTCGTCATCGAGGATCTCTCTCATCTTTGTGTTGATGATGTCACGGGATGTGAGTGTCTGGTCGAGCTCGAGTTCACCGATGATGTTACGAAGTGTTGTAGCAGAAAGGTTCTCTATAGCGATGATAGGACGCTCGATACCGTATGTATAGAGCTTAGGATCAACGATCTGATAGAAAAGAACAGTATCGATCTGCATTGTAACGTTATCCTTTGTGATAACGGCCTGAGGAGCAAAGTCTGCAACCTTCTCCTTCAAAGAGATCCTCTTGGCGATCTTATCGATGAAAGGAACCTTGAGATGGAATCCTGTGTCGAATGTCGTCTTGTATGTACCGAAGCGCTCAATGATATGAGTTGTAGCCTGGGGTACGATATCGATCGACAGTACTGCCAAGATGATGAATACTACTGAAACGATAATGATGATAGGCATATATTTACTCCTCCTTGTAATCCTCGACCAAGAGCTTAACACCCTCGATCGCTAATACCTTAACTTTTGCGCCTTCAGGTATAACCTGATTCTCTTCGCGGGTCTTGGCGCTCCAGACCTGTCCCTTAACTTTTACCTGACCCTTTGCTTCGAGTGTATCGATAGTCTTGATAACTACTCCTATTTCTCCAAAGAGTCTGTCAGCGTTGGTCGCATTTTCTTTCCTCTTATATCTCTCATTAAGCTGGGGCTTAATCCACTTAACGCAGATGAAGAAGAAAACTATAGAGACTACTACCATAACCAGTATCTGTATGCCGATTGGAGCTCCGAAGTATGCACAAATCGCTGCAACTGCACTTCCTACCGCACACCAGATCGTTGTTAATCCCAACGTGATACCTTCGATGACTATAAATATAACCGCAAGTATCAACCATAATACCCACATGCTGATATCCATAATCCTATCCCCCTTTCCACGAATTTATGTAAATTATAGTTAACGGGATATGGGGTTTCAATGAACTTACAGCCATCTTATACTTTTCTTAATCTTTGCATCACCTGCTCAAAACAGTAGTTCCAAAAATAATTATATCCAAAAGAAGATTCACAAGCGCACAGAATCCGATCAACATCTCCTTTGCAAAATCATCCAGGGCATTTCTTGCAAAGAAATATCCCACTACTGCGATAACATTCAAAATCAGCTGCACATAAGTGAATACATCTGTTCTTTGGGACGCTCCGAGCATCTTCGGATCACTTAATATTTCCTCGCTCTCAATCCCGTCTCTTACCTGCTCAAGGCGGTCGCAGTATTCTTCATATGTATATGTCTTACCCTGTAAAACGCTATAGTCTTCAGGACTTACATAATTAAGCCTGTTAACGGGGAAATCCCTGTAGGTGTTCCCATCGTGAACCACCGTACAATAACCGCCCTGCAGATTGTATGCATACACATCCGCATTGGTTTGAAGCAGAAGCATATTTCTTGAGTCGGTCATATCAAGATTGGTGTTATAGATAAGGTTAGGATCCGTGGGTTCCGTCGTCTTTGCATGTGCAAGAAAATAGTATTCTCCCGCTTCATATTTCTCATAAGATTCTCTATAGGGATTGATCTGACTGAACAGGCTGATTAAAGACATAACTGTAGAAATGAATATGAAGCCTATGCAGGCATACTTAAACTTATTCATAATCGTAAAAAACCTCCTCAAGTGTCAGCCCTTCAGGAGGAAGAGTCTTACCTGCTTTCTCCCGGTCACATGACGCGATAATGGAAGGTATATCCTCCGCGGCAATCTTTCCCTGTCCGACATATAAAAGTGTACCTGCAATTATCCGGACCATGTTGTAAAGAAACGCCTCCCCGACAACCTCAATCTTGATAATGCCTTCGTCATCAGGATCATATACCCTTACCCTGGACAGACGTCTTACAGTTGTATTCTGCGATCCGCCTGCCGCACAAAAAGCTTTAAAGTCGTGCTCACCTTCAAACAAAGGTGCTGCGCTTTTCATCTTATCAATATCCAGGTTCCCCGTCACCAGGTGGGAAAACCTTCTTCTCATCGGACTTTTAAAAGGGGAGTTGTAGATCCTGTAGATATATCTTTTGCCTTTGTTGTCAAACCTGGCGTTAAAATCATCACGCACCCGGATTGCTCTTACAACAGCTACATCTTCAGGAAGAAGTGCATTACAGGCAAAAGGAATCTTATCTTCAGGAATAACAAACGGGACCTTCGCCGAACAGACGAGGCCGCGTGCGTGGACCCCTGCATCTGTCCGGGATGATCCCGTTACTTTGATTTCTTCTTTATAAAGAGTAGTAAGTACTTCCTGTATCTGCCCCTGAACAGATCTGCCGTTATCCTGATATTGCCAGCCGACAAAATCAGTGCCGTCGAATTCGATTACAAGAGCAATAGTAGGCATCGCCTTAGCAGGCTGTACCGTCGATGTTATCACGTACGCATGTCATACCCATCATGGCAGCGCCGACGATACCTGCATCATTACCCATCTGAGCCAAAGCAATCCTGGTTTTCTTAACACCGGGACCGAAGAAAGGACGGCTCATAGTCTTCTCCTGCATAGGGATAAGGAGCGGATCACCTTCGTTACAGATACCGCCGCCTACAACGAGAACCTCAGGCATGAATGTATTGATGGCATTAGCAAGACCGTCTGCGAGGTAATCTGTGTACATATCGATTACATCGTTCGCAGCCTTATCGCCCATTCTCTGTGCGATGAATGCGATCTTTCCGTTTACCTTGCCTTCCTTCTCGATTACTTCATTGAGCTTGGAATCAGGATTAGCCTCGGCAGCTTCCTTTGTCATTCTTACAAGAGCAGAAGCTGATGCATAACACTCAAAGCAACCCTTGCGTCCGCATGTACACTGCACACCGCCTGATACGAGAACTGTGTGACCGAACTCGGAACCTGCCTGATTGAAACCGGAATAGATCTTGCCGTCGATGATTACTCCGGCACCTACTCCTGTTCCGAGTGTGATTGTAACTGAATCTTTCGCGCCCTTTGCCGCACCTGCAATTGCCTCAGCCATAGCAGCGCAGTTAGCGTCATTATCGATGTAAACAGGGAGGTCGATTACCTCTCTTATCAGCTTTCTCATAGGAGCCATGTTGAAAGGAAGGTTACCTGCATACACAAGCAGACCTGCCTTGTTATCAGGTGTTCCGGGAGAACCGATACCGATAGCGGCAATATCCTCTTTCTTAAGACCGGCTTCCTCAATCACTCTTGCTGCCAAAGAACCCATATCGTGAATGATCTCTTCCATAGGTCTTTGAGCATTCGTCTTGATGCTTGCTTTGTTTAAAAGCTTACCGTCACCGTCAACGATGCCTGCCTTGATATTTGTACCGCCCAAATCGATGCCAACATAATATGCCATCCGATTATTCCTCCTGCTAACCTTAATAACTCGTTAATTCTATCACATCTGTCTGATATGTTGTAGATTACTTGCCGTAAAGAAACTCCACCGCAATGAGCATCCCGGCTCCCGCCAGAAAGACGATCAAAACTGCGATGTCACGTCCGCTGATCTTCAGCGGATTAAGTTTTGTTCTTCCCTCTCCGCCTCTGTAGCATCTTGCATCCATAGCAACCGCGAGGTCCTCGGCTCTCTTAAACGAAGAGACGAACAGAGGGATAAGAACTGTTATGTATCCTTTGACTCTGTTGATAAAAGTACCCGTGTCGTAATCGGCTCCACGTGATACCTGTGCCTTCATTATCTTGTCTGTCTCCTCGATAAGAGTCGGGATAAAACGAAGTGCGATCGACATCATCATGCTCATCTCGTGAACCGGAACATGTATTACTTTAAGAGGTGCCATAAGCGACTCAAGCGCGTCGGATATCTTAAGAGGCGTCGTCGTTAAAGTCAGAAGAACTGATGTACATAAAATCAGAAACAGTATCCTTAGCGACATCAGAACGGCCCTTTGAACACCGTAATCCGTCACTGTAAGGAAGCGCCACTGCCAGATCATCTGTCCCTGCTTTAGCGTAAAAAGGTTAAGCAGGAAGATAAAAAGAGTAAGCGGGATTATCGGCTTAAGCGTGGATAAAGTAACCTTAACGGGAATCTTCGCCGTCACAAGCTGCACCAGCGTAAGCAGTGCCAATGCTATGAGAGCAGCAGGAGAATTAACCACGAATATAGTCACGAGGTAAACGATATATAAGATCACCTTAATCCTGGGATCCGTCTTATGCAGGACCGAGCCTGTCTCGACATAACGGCCGAGGCTGATATCGTTTAACATTTCATCACGCTCCTGATTATCGAAGCAGCTTCGTTACGTGCATCAGGATACGGAGGCATAACATCGATGCCCGGATAGTCCTTAGCAAGTGTCTGCTTAACCTTGGAAGAGAACTTGTAAAGCAAGGGCAGACTGAGCCCGTATGATTTTGCTTTTCCCTCATTCTCGAAAAGCTCCGAGGGCGCACCGCATGCAGCTTCACGCCCGTCCTTTATGCAGTAAATGCGGTCCGCATATCTTGCCGCCTCATCCATGTTGTGTGATACGAGCACGATAGTAGTCCCCGTCTCACGCAGAGCGAGAATAGTATCAAACATCTCTCTTCTTCCCACAGGATCAAGGCCTGCCGCGGGCTCATCGAGAACCAGGATCTTGGGTTTCATTACAAGCACACCCGCAAGTGCCGCTCTCCTTTTTTGTCCTCCCGACAGCTCGAAAGGACTTCTCGTGAGCACTTCCTCGGGAAGTCCCGACAGAAGAGCCGCAGCCTTTACCCTGCCCTCGCGGTTTACACCGGGGGTATTCATTTTTATAAGGCCGTAGGCTATGTCCTTTTCGACGGTTTCCTCAAATAACTGGTACTCGGGGTACTGGAACACAAGCCCCACTTTCTGCCTTATTCTTGTGATATCTTTTTTCTTTTTTGTGGTGAGAATTTCATTATCAGATATAACTCTCACGTCACCGCTTTGCGGTCTTATTATTCCGTTTAAGTGGGAAATGAGAGTTGTCTTGCCGCAGCCGCTCTTGCCTACTATGGCAAGTATCTCGCCCTCGTATACATCGAGGTTGATGTGCTCTAAGGCAAATGATTTCCCGTCATCATAAGAAAAAGAAAGGTCCTTAACTTCGAGAATCTTCTCACCCTTTTCCCGATGCCCGGAAAGATCCATCGCGGGAACTTCTTTTGCATTCTTCGCAAACCTTACGGCCGCTTCTATTCTGGACTTTTTGTCCTTAATATCATCGCGGGTTATCTTGCTGCCCGTCGACTTTGCTATCTCATTAACAAGGCTTATATCGGGAGGAAGTTCGAGTCCCGCCTTTATAACTTTATCGGGATCTGCAAAAATCTGCGCCGGGGTGCCGCTCATGGTGACCTTGCCGTGCTCAACGACAAATATCTTCTCACACCTTGCCGCCTCATTCATGTCATGGGTGATAGTTATAACTGTTATTCCCTTGTCTTTTTGCAGTTGCTCAACAAGATCAAGGAATTCATCACGGCTTATGGGATCTAACATCGCCGTGGATTCATCTAATATCAGAACCTCCGGATGCATCGCAAGTGCACCTGCTATGGCAAGTTTCTGCTTTTGTCCTCCGGATAATGAAGCCGCCTGTCTTCCTCTTAATTCATAAAGACCGACGTACTTGAGAGCCTCATCGACTCTTTGTCTTAGTTCCGGAAGCGGTACGCCCAGATTCTCTGGTCCAAACGCAACATCTTCCTCAACTATGGTGCCTACTATCTGGTTGTCAGGATTCTGAAATACATAAGCACACTTTTGTCTTATGTTATAGCATGTGCTGTCATCACGGGCTTCGTGCCCCAGGACGACTACGGTACCGCTGTCAGGCAGCTCAAGAACGTCGATGATTTTGGCAAGAGTTGACTTTCCGGAACCGTTGGGGCCTAATACAGCGCAGTAAGAACCGGTCTCCACTTCGAGACTTATACCGTCAAGAGCTTTTATGGATGTGGATTCACCCTCATCCGTCTTGTACGTAAAATCAACGTTTCTTACGCTTATTCCGACCGCCATGTTAATCTTTCATAAAAATCGGGGCTGCTTTGAGCAGCCCCGTTCAAGTTCACTTCTTCTCTATCTGATTTGACTGCCGTTCGGATCAGACAAACTCGAGAATTGCCATCTCAGAACCGTCACCTCTTCTGGCACCGATCTTGATGACTCTTGTGTATCCGCCCTGTCTGCCCTCATACTTGGGAGCGATCTCATCAAAGAGCTTGTTTACAGGGTTGATAGTGTTACCCTCTGCATCATGGCTCTTAAGAAGCCACTTTGTCATGTTCTTTCTTGCAGCGAGTCTGGATGCTGAATCCACCTGAACTGTCTTTGTCTTAACTTCACGATCAACTGTATCGTACTTGTTACCGTTCTTGGATGTCTTGGTTACGAGAACCTTCTTACCCTTACCGTCAAGCTTAGCTGCGGAAACCGTAACGTCCTTAGTTGTGAAATTATCCTTCTCCTTGATAGCGTCTGCTACGAGCTTGTCAACGATGGAACTAACTTCCTTCGCACGAGCTACTGTAGTCTCAACTCTGCCGTTGATAACGAGTGCAGTTGAGAGGTTACGCAGGATAGCGATCTTCTGATCAGACGCACGGCCAAGTTTTCTGTTAACTGCCATATCTTCTTATCCTCCTAAAGTGCTCTTATACATCGGCATCTGCAAGATGCAGACCCATGTCGGAAAGCTTCGCGATGACTTCATCAAGCGACTTCTTTCCAAGATTTCTTACCTTGATCATCTCGTCCTCGGACTTGCTGATGAGATCACCAACTGTGTTGATGGCTGCTCTCTTCAAGCAGTTATATGTACGAACTGAGAAGTCAAGATCCTCGATAGCTCTGTTAAGCTCGGAATTCTTCTCTGTCTTAGGCTCAACGGTCTTGAAGCTGATGCCGCTGTCCGTATCTGTCAAAGCCTTGAAAAGACTTAAGTGTGTGATAAGGATGTCAGCAGCAGAAGCAAATGCCTCATCAACTGCGATTGTACCGTCTGTCCAAACCTCAAGTGTCAGGCTGTCATAGTCTGTACGTGCGCCGACACGGGTATTCTCGACAACGAAGTTTGCCTTCTTGATAGGTGTGAAGATTGAGTCAATAGCGATGATGCCGATTGCCTGACCTTCAACCTTATTCTGCTCTGCTGTGTTGTAGCCACGGCCCTTGCTTATTGTAAGTTCCATGAATACCTTAGCTTCACCGTTGAGATGAGCGATAACGAGATCGGGATTTACAATCTCAACCTCATCGTCATGAACGATATCACCGGCCTTGAGCTCGCCTGTCTTACCCTCAGGTACGCTGATGCATACTGTCTTGGGAGCATCGCTGTGGAGCTTAACGCGGATATCCTTAACATTAAGGATGATCTCTGTCATGTCCTCGATGATGCCGGGAACAGTTGTGAACTCGTGGTAGATGTTATCGATCTTGATAGCTGTAACAGCAGCGCCTGTTAAAGAAGAAAGCAGAACACGGCGCAGGGAGTTACCAAGCGTCGTACCATATCCGCGCTCGAGCGGGGATACGACATATTTGCCGTAAGAACCATCTTCGCTTGTTTCTTTACATTCAATGGTAGGCTGTAAAATATCGTTCATTCTTTTTCCTCCGATCTACAGGCTATTACTTGCTGTACAACTCGACGATTGCAACTGCGTTTACAGGTACATCGATCTGCTCAGCTGTAGGGATAGCGTTGACCTTTCCTGCGAGCTTCTCGCGATCTGCTGATACCCACTCAGGGATGATTCTTCCGTCTGTAGACTCAAGGATCTCCTTAAATCTGGGGGAAGACTTAGCAGCTTCCTTAACCTCGAGCTCATCACCTACTGATACGCGGTATGAGGGAATGTTAACGATCTTGCCGTTGATCTTGATGTTTCTGTGGCTGATGATCTGCTTAGCTTCGTCTCTTGTTCTTGCATAACCCATTCTGAAAAGAACGTTATCAAGTCTTGTCTCGAGGAGGATCATAAGATTCTCACCGACTGTACCGTAGTGAAGCTTCTGAGCCTTCTCGAAATAGTTTCTGAAAGGCTTCTCAAGAACGCCATAGATGAACTTAGCCTTCTGCTTCTCCTTGAGCTGTGCGCCATACTCGGAGAGCTTTCTGGGTCTGCTGTTTCTGTTTCTTGTTGATTTCTTATCTATACCAAGGAATGCCGGCTCAATGTCAAGCGACCTGCATTTCTTGAGGACAGGTGTCATATCTCTTGCCATAATCAATTACCCTTCTTTCGTATTAAACTCTGCGACGCTTGGGAGGACGGCAGCCGTTATGAGGAACGGGTGTAACGTCCTTGATCATCGTAATCTCAAGACCTGCAGTAGCGAGTGCTCTTACAGCAGACTCACGACCTGCTCCGGGTCCCTTGACATAAACCTCTACTGTCTTCATACCGTGATCTACAGCCTTCTTGGCAGCATCCTCGGCAGCGATCTGAGCCGCAAAAGCAGTACCCTTACGGGAACCTCTCATGTTCTGCATTCCTGCAGAAGACCAGGAAATAGCATTTCCTGCCTTATCAGTAATTGTGATAATGGTGTTGTTGAATGTTGCGTGAATGTGAGCAGCGCCTTCGACGATGTTCTTACGTTCACGTCTCTTAGGCCTTGAGGCCGTTTTGTTATTAGCCATTTAAATTCGCCTCCCCTTACTTCTTCTTACCTGCAACGGTATGCTTCGGGCCCTTACGGGTACGAGCATTCGTCTTTGTACGCTGTCCATGAACGGGAAGGCCCAGTCTGTGACGACGTCCTCTGTAGCAATTGATATCAGTAAGACGCTTAATGTCTCCCGCAATCTGTCTCTTGAGGTCACCCTCAACAACAATGTTCTCGCTCTCGATCGTTTCACGGATCTTAGCGACTTCATCCTCTGTAAGATCTTTAACCCTGGTATCAGGATTGATTCCGGCACTCTTGATGATGCTGGATGCGCTTGTCGTACCAATGCCGTAAATGTAAGTAAGAGCAATCTCTATTCTCTTATCATTCGGCAAATCAACACCGGCAATACGAGCCATTTTTCTACCTCCATTAGGTGTAATTCTTGCATTTCATACGACACTTCGCAGGGAATTCTCTTTACAGGGAACAGCCGCCCCCACTTAAAGTGTTATAAGCTTTATGCGTTGTTGTTGTTCTTTTTTGTTTGCGGTCAGAGCAGTACCGCTTAGCGACTTCACGACAGGGCTAAATCTGTCTGCAGTCGGATCTTGTTCTTATCCCTGCACCTGCTTGTGCTTAGGATCGGAACAAATGATCATGACTTTGCCATGACGGCGAAT
>JAEEGL017032993.1_pt1 | contig 16527 bp, 16 predicted proteins | sample 9134231 | NCBI WGS metagenome assembly JAEEGL01 (sample SAMN16246548, study PRJNA631951) | gut metagenome | biome: gut microbiome; feature: rumen; material: fiber-attached | host: Bos | place: Iran: Karaj | collected 2018-10
AAGAAAGAGGGGATGAGCCCGATGTTCTTCCTCCTTCAGGAGATGATGTTGTAACCGGCGATGATATTGTAACCGGTGGTGATGATACAACCGGTGGTGATACTGTATTAGATACCGGTGATGGCGCACAGGTTATTATTCCCGGTGGTGCAGGTATCGGATTACAGGGATTCAACTTTGGAGCTCCGGCCGGTGTTGCAGGTGTTAATCCCGGTGTTGCAGGTGTCAACATAGCAGATGGCGGAGTACCGCTTGCAGGAAATATTCAGGCTTCAAATAATAAGCAGAATAATTCGGTTATAGCAAATAAGAAGAATACCACTAAGATCAAGGACAACGAAATACCTCTTGCAGAAGTCCCCAACAAGGATAATGAGGTTACGATGAACTGGATGTGGTTGCTCATAATCTTCTTGCTCGGAGCTACAGGTAAGAAGATGTATGATGAGTACAAGAAGAAGAAAGAAGCTGAAGAAGCTGCCAAGCTGAATAAGTAATGACTGATTTGTTTGGTTAACACATTAGAGATGTAAATATAAGGCTGCCCCGTAGATTACGGGGCAGCTTTATGAGGATAATAGGGATATGCGATTAAATGAACTTACACCGGGAACGGGAGCACAGCTTATAGTAAGCATAGGACCTCAGAGGTTGGAATTTACGACCAATATAGCTGAGGTTTATGATGATTGCATATATGCAGAACCTATTATGCAGGATGATAAAGTTATAGGATTCTCAGCTAAAGGTATCATGGTCGATCTGGTTGTAACAGATGCTGACAGTGAGAGAGCCTATCAGTTCAATAACGTCAAGATCAGGTCTGTCAGGACTCCCAAGGAACAGAAAATATATCATGAGATAAGATGTACCGGCGAAGGCAGGGCAATCAACAGACGAGGCGCATGCAGAGTGTGGCTCGGAGAAGAAGGTTATGCCACCTATGGACTTGGTAACAAATCGTTTCCCGTGACTGTTAAGGATATCAGCGTCAGCGGTATTGCTTTCATATGTGATAAGGACCAGGATATTCCGGATGGTTCGGTCGTACATGTGAACTTTACGGATGAGTCAACGGGCACACCTTTTACACTAACGGCTCTGATTGTTCGGAGCATGGAAATGGAGAGATCCAGGATCATGTACGGATGTAAGCTTAACCAGGAGAGCAATGCGATCGCCAAGTTTGTTAACGATAAGCAGAGAGAGAAACTTAAGGCGGCAAGGCAGGCCAATCTGACTGCATTTGTAGAAGAGAATTCCAAAGGGAAATAGGGGAAGAAGCAATGGATGACGAGACAAGAAGAGAATATACGGTTAACGGATTCCTGTTCGGTTCCAAGGAAGATGTGGAGCTTGCCGAACAGGAATTGTCGACTGTTAAGTATATAGACGGCAAGATACAGGGTCGTAACAGTGATACGATTATGAGCGTATATCAGGGTGCGATTGACCGTAAGATGTTCCGTACTCCGGTAGGCTATGCATATATGCATGATCTTCAGAAGAAGATGGCATCTATGGGTGTAAGAACTGAGAGTATACCCGGCATACCCTTATATCAGGTATATAACAGTAACTTGGATGAGGAACTTACGCCCAGACGTACATTCACGGTGCCTAAGCGTAAGAAGAAGAGTGCGATCATACGTATGAATCGCAATCTTATCATTGTAAATGTTATTCTTGTGTTCTTAATTATTGCATTGTTTGCAATAAGCCTTAACGGTTCGAACCCTACGATACTTAACTATAAGAATGCGATCGAGAATGAATATGCTTCATGGGAGCAGGAACTTAAGGAGAGAGAGAATACCGTAAGAACTAAGGAGAGAGAACTTGGAATTCAGTATAATCAAAACACAGAATAGACACATTTGTATAATACAATACGTGATATGACAGTATATGCGGAGGATTATCATGGATAGGATCACGATACTTGTAGTAGATGATGAAGAGAGAATGCGAAGGCTTGTCGCGGATTTCCTGATTAAGAAGGGATATGATGTGATGGAAGCCTGCAACGGTGAAGAAGCGGTAGACTTATTTCTGGAACATAGGGATATCGCTTTAATTATTCTTGATGTAATGATGCCAAAGATGGACGGGTGGACGGCTGTTAAGGAGATAAGACAGTATTCCAAGGTGCCGATAATAATGCTCACGGCCAAAAGCGGTGAGAGGGATGAACTGCAGGGATTTGAACTGGGCGTTGATGAATATGTGACTAAGCCTTTCAGCCCTAAGGTGCTGGTTGCAAGAGTAGAAGCGATACTCAGGCGTACTACGGGAGAGGCCGGAACGGATACCCTTGATGCCGCCGGTATAACGGTTGATAAGTCTGCCCATACAGTGTTCGCCTTGGGGGAGCCGGTAGACTTAAGTTTTAAGGAATTTGAGTTGCTCGTGTTTTTTATGGAGAATAAAGGAGTAGCACTCTCACGTGAGATGATACTTAATCATGTATGGAATTATGATTATTTCGGCGATGCCAGGACGATTGATACGCATGTCAAGAAACTAAGGAACAAACTCGGAGAATCAGGCAATGCGATCAAGACTATCTGGGGAATGGGTTATCGTTTCGAGGCTTGAAAAATCGTGATGCGTGTACTACAATAATATATTACAAGGAGAATGTCAAAAACATATTAAAAGGTAGAAGTTTGTTGCTGGATCAGTAGGTATGTTTAAGGAGTGAGGGTTATGGGTGTAGTAAGAACTAACGACAAATGTATCGGTTGTAATCGTTGTATCAGAGCGTGCAGTTGCACCGGCGCCAATATCGCTGTTGAGAAGGACAGGGGTAATGTGATCGAGGTCGATCAGGATAAGTGTATCGGATGCGGAGCCTGTATCGATGCCTGTGAACACGGTGCGCGTGAATACATTGATGATGTTGATGTCTTCTTCGATGATCTTAGTAAAGGTAAGAAGATATCCGTAATAATAGCTCCGGCATTTCTTGCCAATTATCCGCAGGATTATGCCAAGTATCTTGGAATGCTTAAGAAACTTGGCGTGAATCGTTTCATAAGTGTGTCTTTCGGTGCGGATATTACCACATGGGGATATATTAAGTATATTACCGAGAGGAACTTCTACGGCGGAATCTCTCAGCCTTGTCCTGCGGTTGTAGGATATATAGAGCGTTATCTTCCGGAACTGTTACCTAAGCTTATGCCGGTACAGAGCCCTATGATGTGTACGGCAATATATGCCAAGAAGTATCTTAATGTGGATGATAAGCTTGCATTCATCAGCCCTTGTATTGCCAAGCAGAATGAGATAGATGATCCCAATAACAGAGGATATGTGTCATATAACCTTACATTCTCAAGACTTGTGGCATATCTTAAGGAACATCCGGTAAGCGGTGCAACACCTTATGAGGATGAGATCGAGTATGGTCTCGGATCGATCTATCCGATGCCCGGCGGACTTAAAGAGAATGTGTATTGGCTGCTTGGCGAGGATGCCCTTGTTCGTCAGATGGAAGGTGAACATCATATGTATGAATATCTTCAGCGTAACAAGGATCGTATCAAGGGTGGTAAGACATCTTATCTGTTCGTGGATGCTCTTAACTGTACCAACGGATGTCTCTACGGTACAGGTGTAGATAACCGTAAGACCCTGAATGAAGATGTATTTATGACCATCCAGAAGATTAAGGCTGACAGCAAGAACGATTCCAAGAAGTCGGCATGGGGCAGGAATATGACTCCGGCCAAGAGGCTTGCGGCACTTAACAAGCAATTCGAAGGACTCAATCTTGAAGATTTCTTAAGGAAGTATACGGACAGAAGTGCAGATTGTGCACTGCGTATTCCGTCTAATGCCGAGCTTGAGGCAATATATAAGAAACTTAAGAAGGATACCGAAGAGAAGCGTCATATTGACTGCAGCTGTTGCGGATATTCAACATGTAAGGATATGGCAATTGCCATATATAACGGATTCAGCCATCATCATAACTGTGTTCATTACATTAAGGACAGAGCTTATGAGGAGAAGGATAAGGCTATCGAGCTTGCTGATGAAGTTAAGCGTGTTCAGGAAGAACTTAATGCGAAGAAGGCATCTGTTGTTGACGGAATCAACGAGAACTTTGAGAATCTTATGGATTCAATCAATCAGATCGAGAAAGTCAGTGCGGATAATGCCAGAGAGACAAACGGCATAACGGAGTCTATGGCAGAAGTCAATGATTTTGCAACGAATCTACGAGAAGTACTGTCATCAATTGAGGGATACCTTGAGAAACTCGGAGCCAACAATGCCGACGTTATTGCTATCTCTAATCAGACCAACTTATTGGCACTTAACGCTTCAATCGAGGCTGCCCGTGCCGGTGAAGCAGGTAAGGGATTCGCCGTTGTTGCTGAAGAGATTAAGGCACTTGCCGAAGATTCTAAGACAACTGCCGATGACAGTAATAAGAACAATAACGACATCAAGACTACGGTTGATAAGCTCATAGAAGAATCTGAGAGATTAGCTGAGATAGTTGAGAGCGTTGATGCAAGAGCCAAGAGTCTTGTTGCTTCATCAGAAGAGACGTCCGAATCAATCGGCATGATGCAGACCCTTACAAGAAACGTTGAGGATTCACTTAAACAAGTGCTTGAATCATAAATATTATTTATCTGACAACAAAGCTTCGTGCTGAGTGGGAAGGAGAGAAAATGAAAAAAATTGTTAGGGCGGTTGTTGCGTTAGTTGCGGCGATGACAGTATTATGCGGATGCGGTGCCGGGACGGCTGATACAACCGAGGTAAGAGTGGGTTCACTTAAGGGCCCCACATCGATTGGTATCATTCGCATGATGCATGAGCAGGAGAACAATAATTATACGTTTACAATGGAGACACAGGCTGATGTGATCTTATCATCCGTTGTATCGGGAGAGCTTGATATAGCACTTATTCCTGCGAATGTGGCATCGGTTCTTTATAACAAGACCAAGGGCGGAATATCGGTTATAGATATCAATACCCTCGGCGTTCTGTATATGGTGAGTGGTGATAACTCTATTTCATCCCTTGCCGACCTTGAAGGCAGAACTGTATATACAACGGGAGCGGGTTCAACTCCGGAATATGTACTTAGATATCTTCTTGCACAGAATGGCCTTACGGATAAGGTTAGTATAGAATTTAAATCCGAGGCAACTGAGGTTGCAGCAGTGCTTACAGAAGATACGTCAGCGGTAGGTATGCTTCCACAGCCCTTTGTTACGGCAGCGTTAAGCAAGAATGAGGCGCTTAAGATAGTGCTTGATATGACGGATGAGTGGAATAAGCTTGGTAACGGTTCTAAGCTTATAACCGGTGTAACTGTTGTCCGTAATGATTTCCTTAAGGAGCATCCGGCAGCTGTAGAGGCATTTGTTAAGGATCATAAGTCTGATGCTGAATTTGTTAATTCAGACGTAGAGACGGCTTCAGAGTATGTTGCCGAAGCGGGAATCATAGAGAAGGCACCTGTTGCAGCCAAGGCAATTCCTTACTGCAATATTGTATGCATTTCAGGCGCTGATGCTAAGGAATCATTATCGGGATATCTTGCCGCATTATATGAGCAGGATCCTTCTTCTGTGGGCGGAAGCCTTCCGGCAGATGATTTCTATGCCGATATAAAATGAAGAATAAGATAAAGAAATCAGTAATATTGCTTATCTGGCTGTTACTGTGGCAGATAACGGCAATCATAGTTAATAATTCGATTTATTTCGCATCGCCCGTCGAAGTCATTACAGAATTGGCGGGCAAGGTGCGTGAAGCGGCATTCTGGCAATCCATCGGCGGATCGCTTGTAAGAATAATCACAGGGTATGCGGTGGCATTTATCCTTGCGTTTATATCTGCCTTTGGATCGCTTAAATGCGCATTTGTCAAAGAGTTTATTTCACCTTTTGTGACTTTTCTTAAGGCTGTTCCGGTTGCGGCTGTTGCAGTCATTCTTCTTATCTGGTGGGGACCTAAGTATCTTGTCCTGTGTATCAGTCTGATGATCGTATATCCCAATATATATGCGAATATGCAGATGGGCCTTGTAAGTGTTGATGTAAGGCTTAGGCAGATGGCGGATGTATATAAGATCGGTCCGTTTAAGAGATTAATATGGATATATCGACCTGCTTATATGCCGTATCTGTTATCATCGGCTGCAGTATCGCTTGGTATGTGTTTCAAGGCAGGAATTGCTGCAGAGATCATAGGTCTGCCGGAGCTAAGTATAGGCGAGAGATTATATAGGGATAAGATATACCTTAATACGGCAGGTGTATTTGCATGGGTAGCTGTAATACTTATTATTAGTTCGGTAACGGAACGGTTGCTTGTATACGGCCTTAAGAGATTATCCATGATCCCAAAGCCGTGTATAAGTGATGTTAAGACATCGGATAAGATATGTACAAATGAAGCATGGAGCGATTCTGAATATGTCGTTTGCGCGGACAGAATAAGTAAGTCGTATGATAACAGGAAAGTAGTTGACACATCTGTCATGTTAAGATACGGAGAGGTATATTATCTTAAAGCACCGTCCGGATCCGGCAAGACAACACTTCTTGGTATGTTATCCGGGATTATTAAGCCTGATTCGGGGGAGGTTAAATCGGGTGATATAAGTATGGTATTTCAGGATGACAGATTGATAGAGAGTGCCAACGGACTCAGGAATCTTGAGATCGCAGGATGTGTGGGTGATCTGTCGGCTGAACTTAAAAAATTGATTCCGACTGTTGATATGGAACTTCCGGTATCTAAGCTAAGCGGCGGTGAGAGAAGACGACTGGCCATAGCGAGAGCCATGCTTCATCCGTCGGATGTTGTGATCATGGATGAACCGTTCACGGGACTTGATGATGATACCAAGAAGGAAACAGTAGAGTGGATAATTAAACATCTGGGTAACAGGACTCTTCTGTATACCACTCACGATACGGAGATTAAAATTGCGGATAATGAAATACAAATTCCGCTTATTGACGGAGATAATTAACAGAGAAATTAAGCAGATCTTAATTAACGGTTAAGGAGGGAAGTATGGAATCAAGAATAGCTTTAGTGGGGATAATAGTATCGGATATATCGGAGAGTGCGAAGATAAACGAGATACTCTCTGAATACGGACAATACATCATCGGAAGAATGGGGATCCCGCATCATAAGCATAATGACGGAGAGATAGCTGTAATAAGTGTGGCCGTAGAAGCCCCGCAGACATCCATAAGCGCCTTATCGGGTAAGCTTGGTATGCTCAAAGGTGTGTCGGCCAAGGTAATGTATGCAGGTTAAATATCGGATATTATCCGGTAAGTAAAGACATGAAGTGTAAAGACAGAAAGTACAGAAAATCAATTAAACATATGTATTCACTCATATTCATAGCGGTGTTCGCCCTGGCTATGTTTATGCTGTTTGCTGCCAACAATCTGTTGCTTAAGCGTTTTTACCTTAAGAACAAGCAGACTGAGATCATAAGCGCATATGAAAGCATCAATGCTGCTGAGGCTGTCAATGCATTTGATACCGATGAATATGATGATGAGATAGTGCATATATGCGAGAAGTATTCGTTGGATCTTCTGGTGATGGACAATGATTCACAGATGGTTAAGTTCACCGGCAAGGACGCGGATATGCTCAAAATGCGCCTGTGGGATAAGATATTTGCAACTCAATTCGGCGATAAGCCCAAACCTCCGACGCCTCCGGGTGGTGAAGATGAGACGCTCATCGCTAATGAGAATTATACCCTTAGCCTTACGCGTGATCCCAGAAGCGGAGGAGAATATCTTGAGATGTGGGGCAGCCTTAACAGCGGTAATCTGTTCTTGATAAGATCTGCGGTAGAAAGTATTGATAACAGTGTTGCAATAACCAACAGATTCTTAGGTTATGTGTCGATTGCGGTAATTATAATCAGTGCCATTATCATTATGATCGTCTCAAACGGTATCAGCAGACCAATCCTTAAATTGGCGGAGATATCTGAGAAGATGACCAATCTTGATTTCGATGCCAAGTATGTCCCTAAGGGTGATAATGAGATCACGCTTCTTGGTAATAATATCAATAAGATGTCGGAGTCACTTCAGAAGAATATATCGGAGCTTAAGAGCGCCAATGCCATGCTTAAGAAAGATATCGAAGAGAAGACCGAGATAGATGAGATGAGAAGAGAATTCTTATCCAACGTATCCCATGAGCTAAAGACACCGATTGCTCTTATTCAGGGATATGCCGAAGGCTTGTCTGAGGGCGTTATCGATGATCCGGAGAATATGGCATATTATTGCAATGTAATAAGCGATGAAGCAAATAAGATGAATGAGATGGTAAGGAAGTTGCTTACTCTTAATCAACTTGAATTCGGTGCAGATACGGTAAATATGGAACGGTTTGATATCGTGGAACTGATTCAGGGTGTGCTAAAGACAACGGAGATCCTTACCAAGCAGAATAACATCAAGGTGAATTTCCCGATTGGCAATCCGATATATGTATGGGGTGATGAATATTTGACAGAGGAGATCATAACCAACTATCTGTCAAATGCCATGAATCATTGTGATTATGATAAGACGATAGATATTGATGTTAAAGATGAGCCTGATAATAAGGTTAAGATAACGGTATTTAATACGGGTGATCCCATTCCTGAAGAGAGTATTAAACATATATGGGAGAAATTCTATAAGGTAGATAAGGCCAGAACCAGGGAATACGGCGGAAGCGGCGTGGGATTATCCATAGTTGCTGCCATATGTAAATCAATGAATTCTGCATACGGAGCAGAGAATTATGATAACGGTGTCGGATTCTACTTCACACTTGATAAGGGAGCGCCTTAAGTGATATATTAGATATGACGGTTTGTGTGTTAAATAAGCCTGTCAGGGTAGATTATGAACGAAAGAATTTATGCAAATAACAGAATAGCAAGAAGCATAAGAAGAACCGGCATATCCGTGCTCATGTCCGTGCTTATAGGTACAACGCTTACGGGTTGCGGTCTTGTTGCCATGCCTGAACTTACTGAGGAACAGACCGAACTTGTTACGGAATATGCGGCGGGTCTTATTCTTAAATATGATATGAACGCTCCTCAGAGTGAACTTCTTAATGAGGAAGATCTGGCCACATTAGAGGCACAAGAGGCTGAGAAGCGAAGGAAAGAGCGTGAAGCTAAGGCGGCAGCCGAGGATTATCTGGCTAAGAAGGCCAATGCCGAGAAGGATAAGAAGGAAAATAAGGATGATGAGTCAAGTGACTCCGAGTCATCCAAGAAGGATGAAGATACTCAGGTCGGAGATCTTGCACAGTTTTATGGAATGGACGGTTTCAGTATAAGTTATACGGGATATGAACTAACGGATTCTTATCCTACATCCGGCGAAGATCTTCTTATGGCGATGGATGCAACGGAAGGCAAGCAATTATGTGTGCTTAAGTTTGAAGTAACCAATACCGGGTCATCCGAGCAGACATTTGATATGTTCTACAGGAATCCGAACTTCTATCTTATGATAGACGGAGGAGAGAAGATACATCAGCAGTACACACTCTTGCTTGATGATATGGCAGCCAGCAATGATTCGATGGCATCGGGTGAGACATTTGAGAGAGTGCTGATATTCGAAGTGCCCGACAGTATCGACAATATAGGTTCGATGACCATGCAGGCCAAGAATTCGGAAGGCGTTAAAGGAACAATGATTCTTAAGTAGATTTGGAATCATATGACAGAAATACAAGCGGGCAGGCTATGTAGCCTGCCTGTTTTGGAATAATCATAAATGTAAATATGGGAGGATGTATATTTATGAAGACTCTTAAGAAGATTGCAGACACTTATAACAGCGTGAGTCTTATTGTCAGGATCATCTGCGGACTTATATTGGGAGCAATACTTGGTCTGTTATTTGACAATCTTGGCTTTGTAACGCTGCTTGGGGATCTGTTTGTAGGTGCACTTAAGGCTATAGCGCCGGTGCTTGTATTTGTGCTTGTTATATCCGCACTCGCACAGGGCAATGATAAGCTTGACAGCAGATTCACAACTGTTATTGCACTGTATATGGTAAGCACATTCTTGGCATCGGTTATTGCGGTACTTGGAAGTTTTATCTTCCCTCAGACACTTAAGCTTGCGGCTTCGGCAGAGGCTGAGTCGGTACCTACGGGAATAGGAGAGGTGCTTGGCAATCTGTTTAAGGGTATGGTAGGTAATCCTGTGGGTTCGATTGTCGAAGGCAGATATATCGGTATATTATTCTGGGCGGCAGTGCTTGGAATAGCAGCCAAGAAGCTTGCATCGGATTCAACCAAGAAGGTTATGGAGGATCTGGCTGAGATAGTATCTCAGGCCGTTAGATGGATCATTAATCTTGCGCCCTTCGGAATTATGGGTCTTGTATATGGCAATGTATCAACAAACGGATTGTCTATATTTACGGATTACGGTAAGTTACTTATCTTGCTTGTGGGATGTATGCTTGCGGTAGCGCTTATTGTGGATCCGCTTATAGCATTTATAACTCTTAAGAGAAATCCGTATCCGCTTGTATTCAGATGTCTTAAGGAATCGGGACTTACAGCATTCTTTACAAGAAGTTCGGCCGCCAATATTCCCGTAAATATGGAACTGTGCGAGAAACTTGGAATGGACAGGGAGATGTATGCAGTATCAATACCTCTTGGTGCGACCATCAATATGGACGGTGCTGCGGTTACCATAGCTGTAATGAGTCTTGCGGCGGCCAATACCGTAGGTATATCGGTTGATCTTCCCACTGCGCTTGTACTTAGTCTTATAGCTACTCTTGGTGCTTGCGGAGCATCGGGTGTTGCAGGGGGATCGCTTCTGCTTATTCCCATGGCTTGTTCATTATTCGGTGTACCTGTCGATGTAGCGATGCAGGTAGTTGGTGTGGGATTTATCATAGGTGTTGTGCAGGATTCTGTTGAGACTGCGCTTAATTCATCTGGGGATGTAATGTTCGCCGCGACTGCTGAATACGCTAAGTGGAAGAAGGAAGGTAAGTCGCTGCCGACTTTTCTTGGAGGAGACACTAAAGTAGACGTATAGAATATTGGCCTATGAATTCGAATTCTAAGAGTAAGTATTTCAAAGAGATAATGTCATATGTGATGATGACGATAGGTGCGCTTATTGCGGCTTTCTCAATCGAGGAGTTCCTGGTGCCCTGTACGATACTTGACGGTGGTGTCGTCGGTATCGGTATCATGATCAATAATTTGACCGGCATCAAGTTATCATTACTGACGATTGTTATGAATCTGCCGTTTCTGCTTGTGGGAATGCGCACGTTAGGACATAAGTTCATTATTAAGTCCGCATATGCCATGGTGGTATTCTCATTTGCGATCAGGATATTTGAGGAGTTTGAAAGTGCCACCAATGAATATATTCTTGCGGTGTCTTTCGGCGGTGTGTTACTTGGTCTGGGTGTAGGTATGGTGATCAAGGCCGGCGGATGCTTAGACGGTACGGAAACGGTTGCGATTCTTCTTAATAAGAAATTCGCTCTTCCCGTAGGTCAGGTAGTGCTAGGATTTAATGTAGTTATATATATCATCGCGGGATTCTTATTCGGATTCGACAGGGCGATGTATTCGTTACTTACGTATTTTATAACATCCAAGGTGCTTGATATTGTTGAGAATGGTATCAATCAGGCCAAGGCAGCAATGATAATCACGGATCATGCTGATGACATAGCGAATCAGATATATCAGAAACTTGGCAGAACCGTTACCATCATGGAAGGTGAGGGGCTGGTCAGTGGCAAAAAAGTTGTGTTATACTGTGTTCTGACCAGGTTCGAAGTCGGCGATCTAAGAGCTATTATTGAGAATCTTGATGCCTCGGCATTTATTGCCATAAGTGATGTATCGGAGATTATAGGAACGCACATCAAGAAGAATTCCAAAGAAGATAATAATGTAATTGCAGGAAACGCAGATGTCGATAGTGCAGCTGCTGATGATAAGAATAAGGAGGAAGATTAGTATGGCATGTTTTCTTGTACCGGCAACCGAAGCGGTTGTGACAACAGTGGTTCAGTCTGTAATGAAGAATAAGGAGAAGAGGGGAGCCGAGTCAACCGCTCACGCGGCTGATGCGATTGAGAATGCTAATGCTAAGACGCCTTTCTCTGTTAAGCTCGGATGGCTTAATAAGATGTTATGGGGCGGTTCGGCATTGCTTGCATTCGAACATTTATGGCATGGTGAGGTTGTTCCATATTTCCCGTTCTTAACAGCGGTGACTAACGGTGAAGTGTCCGATATGCTTGCTGAGATGAGCAGTGTAGGTGTGGTTATGGCTATACTAGTTACTGCAGTATGGGGCGGTATGGTAGCTGTATCGGGAATCATTGAGAAGCGTGCCGAAACTGACAATTCGGCTGTTGAGAACGCATAGGAGATTATACGACGCATGAACATGATGCGGCAGATCCTGCTGTATCTGTGCATGAGATCAGGAGGGATATATAATGACTTTGCTTATAACTGTATTTGCAGCAGTGATCAGCACGATCGTATGGTACAGAAGAGATGACAGGAAGGAATACAATCGCGGATTTTTATCTCTGATGTTCTGGGGAGCTTCCATTATGTGGACGGTTGATGCGATATTTGAGTATGCGGAACTCGGTGCGGAGTATTTCGCACCTGCACCTGCTGATATGATCAATGATGCATACTTGGGCATATCCGTAGTTGCACTCGGACTTATTATCTGGACCGTATCGGTTCTTATCAAAGATCCAAAGGGCGTGATAAAGGGCGCTCTTGCACAGGGAAGATAAACCCAACGGTGAATATTTAAGATATAATAAGCGGCAGGTTGTAAGACCTGCCGTTTGTTGTGTGATTACAGTGTATATTTAAGGATGTCGGCGGGAGTGTCCGCTAAGTAAGTGGCACCGGCGACTGTGAGTTCATCACGACTTCCGTAGCCGTATATTACTCCGATTGAGTCCATGCCGACTTCATTGGCGCCCTCAATATCATAGAGGCGGTCGCCGATCATGATCATGCGGCTTGTATCCGAACCGGCGTATTCAATGGCTCTTCTAAGAAGTGCAGCCTTACTTGCATCCTTCATCTCGCCGTCAGGTCCGATGATCTTCTCAACGTATTTATCAAGACCTGTATTGGCGGCTACTTTATTGGCCATACCAATCGGCTTGGATGTGACGATAAGTATGTGTCTGCCTTCGTCAGTAAGTTTCTCTAATACTTCCGCTATTCCGTCATAGAGGGGTGATTCCAAATATCCCTTGGTATCATACATACTTCTGAAATGCTCAATGGCTTGCTCCAAATCATCACCTTTAAGACCGTAGTACTCATCGAATGATACGTATAACGGCGGGCCGATGAAACGAAGCAGCTTCTTCTCGTCGGGTTCTTCGATTCCCATATTGTTAAGCGCATACTTAACGGATTCTACAACTCCGAATTCGGACTGAGTCAGTGTGCCGTCTAAGTCAAAACATATATATTCGTACATTTATTCATTCTCCGTTTTCCGTATTTCCTCAATATGATAAGGCATTCCCGTTTTTTTGGCAATATTGATTTGGCTGTTCAGGGTGTGACGCGCAAGTGTATATTTAAGTCACAGTTTGCGACATAAAAGTGACAAAAACGCACATTTTTAGTATAATTTAAACACTTAAAATTTTTTTTTAAGCGTATGAAGGTACGGAGGGTTATGTAGATGGAGAAATCGAAGGTATTTTTCACGGATTTCAGAACAGTTCTGGGGGTCAGTCTTCCCGATAAGCTTAAGAAGTTAATAAAGATGGCCGGGATGGGAACGATTGACATGGACGGCAAGTTCGTGGCGATCAAGATGCACTTCGGTGAACTTGGTAATCTGGCATATTTAAGGCCTAATTATGCCAAGGCAGTGGCGGATGTCGTTAAGGAAAACGGCGGACTGCCGTTCCTTACGGATTGCAATACTTTATATCCGGGTTCACGTAAGCATGCACTTGAACATCTTGACTGTGCCAATATCAACGGCTTCAATACCGTGACTACGGGATGTCAGATAATCATAGGCGACGGACTCAGAGGAACGGACGATATAGCTGTTCCGGTGCCTAACGGTGAATATTGCAAGGAAGCATATATCGGCCGTGCCATTATGGATGCGGATATCGTGATATCCCTTAATCATTTCAAGGGGCATGAACAGGCAGGATTCGGCGGTGCGATCAAGAATATAGGAATGGGTTGCGGAAGCCGTGCCGGTAAAATGCAGCAGCATAACAGCGGTCATCCGCATGTGATCACGGATCTGTGTCGCGGATGTCGAAGATGTGCCAGGGAGTGTGGCTCTGATGCAATAGTATATGAAGGCAATAAAGCGTGGATCGATCCCGATAAATGTAAGGGATGCGGAAGATGTATAGGTGCATGTGCCTTCGATGCCATAGAGAATGATAATTGGGATGCACCGCAGATGCTTGGCAGAAGAATGGCTGAGTATACGGCGGCTGTAGTAAGCGGAAGACCGAACTTCCATGTAAGTCTTATTACGGATGTTTCACCTAACTGTGATTGCCACGGAGAGAATGATGCACCGATCCTGCCTGATATAGGAATGCTCGCTTCATTTGATCCGGTAGCTCTTGACCAGGCATGTGTCGACTTATGTCAGAACGCCGAGCCTATAAGAAACAGCCAACTGGGCGATAACATGGCAAACGAACATTTCCATGACCACGGTGATGTATGGCATAACAGTAATCCCAATGTATCCTGGGAGGAGACACTCATTCATGCCGAGAAGATAGGAGTAGGCACAAGACAGTATGAACTGGTAACCATGAAATAAGAAATGATGGGCATTGATATTGAGAAACTCCTTGCAGGAGTGCAAGACGGAAGTATATCGATAGAAGAGGCCGTGCTTAAGCTTCGTAAGGCGCCGTTTGAGGATATTGGCTATGCCAAACTTGATACTCACAGGGCGCTTAGGCAGGGTGTGCCTGAGATAATATACGGAGCAGGCAAAAGCGCCGATCAGATTATCGGTATAATGGATAAGATGAAAGAGACGGGTCAGGGGATAATTCTGATTACGCGAATAGATGAAGCCAAGGCTGCGGATATATCTAAGAAGCATGATATAGAATACAATGTGCAGGGGAAGATTGCGGTGTGCGGTACTGTGCCTGTTCCCGACGGAATAGGAACTATTCTTATCGCAACAGGCGGTACAAGCGATATACCTGTGGCAGAAGAGGCTGCGGTTACGGCAAGAGCGCTTGGTAATGAGGTTAAGTGCATATACGATGTGGGGGTGGCCGGAATACACAGACTCTTAAGCCATACGGAAGATATAATGTCATCTTCTGTGATAATAGCCATAGCCGGCATGGAAGGTGCGCTTGCAAGCGTCATAGGCGGAATGGCGGATTGTCCCGTTATAGCCGTGCCTACAAGTGTGGGTTATGGAGCTTCATATAAGGGGATTTCGGCGTTATTGTCGATGATGAATTCATGTGCAAGCGGGGTGTCCGTTGTTAATATAGATAACGGATTCGGCGCCGGATATATGGCGAGTATGATCAATCATATGAACAGACATAGGGTCGTATAAGTGGAGGATCGATGAAGACAATATACTTAGATCTGTCTATGGGAGCTGCAGGGGATATGCTCTGCGCGGCATTATATGAATTACTTGGTTCAAGCGAAGAGAAGGCCTCATACGTGACTGTTATGAATGCCCTTGGACTTGAGGGAGTCGAAGTGACTCCCGAGAAAGTAATTAAGCTTGGTGTAACGGGTACCCATATGACTGTCAAGGTGGACGGAGTATCTGAAGGAGCGCATTATGATCACCATGATCATTCGGATGATCACCACGGACACGATCATCACGACCACGATCATCATGAACATCATCACAGCAGTCTTAAAGATATAGAAGCAATCGTTGCGGCCATGCCTGTATCGGATAAAGTTAAGAAAGATGTTATGTCCATATATACTTTGCTTGCCAAGGCGGAGAGTGCAGCTCACGGAGTGCCCGTAACGGATATTCATTTCCATGAGGTGGGAACTAAAGATGCCATAGCGGATATTACGGGTGTATGTGTTCTTATGGAGAAATTATCCCCCGATAAAGTCATAGCATCTCCCGTGCATGTGGGAAGCGGACATGTAAGATGTGCTCACGGAGTACTGCCGGTACCTGCTCCGGCAACGGCCAATATTCTTAAGGATGTGCCCATATACGGCGGCAGAATACAGGGAGAACTCTGCACGCCCACCGGTGCGGCATGCCTTAAGTATTTCGTTAATGCATTTGCTGATATGCCTGTTATGCGCGTAGCCAAGACAGGATACGGCATGGGAGCCAAGGACTTCGAACAGGTCAACTGTGTCAGAGCGATGCTCGGACTATCCGATGAGAAGAGTAAGGATGTAATAGAACTGTCATGCAATCTGGATGATATG
>JAEEGL017323825.1_pt1 | contig 16527 bp, 12 predicted proteins | sample 9134231 | NCBI WGS metagenome assembly JAEEGL01 (sample SAMN16246548, study PRJNA631951) | gut metagenome | biome: gut microbiome; feature: rumen; material: fiber-attached | host: Bos | place: Iran: Karaj | collected 2018-10
ACATGTGGCGCATAACGGATGATTTCTGGGATGAGTGGGATCTTCTGTATGCGATGTTTGAGAGAGCGGAGAAGTGGAGCATTCACGCGGGAGCAGGTCATTATCCCGATGCGGATATGCTTCCCATCGGACCGTTAAAGCAGGATTACGATAAGAATAACAGAACCAAATTTACCAAGGACGAGCAGATCACAATGATGACTCTCTGGAGCATCATGCGTTCACCTCTTATGATAGGCGGGGAGATGACTGGATTTGACGAGTTCACCATGGGTCTTATCACCAATGAGGGCATCCTCAAGATGCACAGGGATTCACGTCATGCTCATCAGGTGCTACGCACGGATGTGGACGGAAATGAGTTTATCGTGTGGACAGCCATATCAAGCGAAGGCGGAATGTATGTTGCATTATTCAATGCGGGGGATTCCGATGGCGAGATAAAGCTTCCGCTGGATGAGCTTGAGATATCGGGTCCTGTTCCGGCTACCGAGCTCTGGAGCGGACAGACAGGAGATTTTACCGAAAGCATTACCGCTGCTATTCCTTCCCACGGAGCGATGGCGTTTTACATTCACGAATAGGATTTATGAAAACATTTGAGATAATCGCACCCTGCCATTTCGGCATGGAGTCGGTATTAAAAAGAGAAATAACGGACCTCGGATATGATGTCGGAGCGGTAACGGACGGAAGAGTCTCCTTTACGGGAGATTACGATGCGGTGTGCCGTGCAAACATATTCCTTCGCTCTGCGGAAAGAATACTGATAAGCATAGGAACTTTCCGCGCGGAGAGTTTTGAGGAACTCTTCCAGGGAACTAAGAATCTTCCATGGGAAGAGTGGATCCCGAAGGATGGGAAATTCTGGGTGGCAAAGGCTGCCAGCGTAAAATCAAAGCTTTTTTCACCTTCGGATATCCAGTCGATCATGAAAAAGGCCATGGTCGAGAGACTTAAAGAAGTATATGGGACAAGCTGGTTTGAGGAAAGCGGAGAATCTTTCCCGCTCAGAGTATTTATCCTGAAGGACGAAGTGACGGTAGGGCTTGATACCACGGGTGAATCCCTCCATAAAAGGGGCTACCGCAAGCTCACAGCCAAGGCTCCCATAGCGGAGAATCTGGCAGCAGGCCTTATAATGCTTACACCATGGCGGGGAGACAGGATACTTGTGGATCCTTTTTGCGGGAGTGGGACCATACCCATCGAAGCCGCGATGATGGCCGCCAATATGGCGCCCGGGATGAACCGCAGCTTTACTGCCGAAAAATGGACACATGTAATTCCGAAAAAACTGTGGTATGATGCGGTAAGTGAGGCTCAGGAACTGGTTGATACCAATATCGAAACGGATATACAGGGATATGACCTTGATGACGAGATGATAAAGATATCCAGGGAAAATGCACGCCTTGCCGGAGTGGAGAAGCTGATACATTTTCAGAAAAGAGATGCAGCTATGCTCAGCCACCCCAAAAAGTATGGATTTATCATAACAAATCCTCCTTACGGCGAAAGGCTTTCGGATAAGGATGAGATGCCCGCTCTGTATCGTATGATCGGTGAAAGATACGCTCTTCTGGATTCATGGAGCATGTTCCTTATCACTTCATACGAAAATGCCGAAAGGGACATCGGACGAAAGGCCGACAAGAACCGGAAGATATACAACGGAATGATGAAGACATATTTTTATCAGTTCCTTGGGCCTAAGCCGCCCAAAGCCGGAAATCAGGCAATAAAAAAAGACCGGAAATAAAGAATCATAATGACCTTAAGATACGGAGAAGAAGTAAGCACAATACAGGAAGAAAATTACGAAAGACCATGGTATAAAAGCACTGTGGAATTCGTTTTATTGTTGTGCCTTTTTTTGCTTATCTGTGCCGGAGCAGCATATCGTTCCATGACCAAATCGGTCGTGATAGATGAGGAGATCACCGAAGATATCTATTCCGGAGCTTTTGATCAGGAAGTGACCACCGATTGGACGGTCATGAACACAAACAGCATTGCGGGAAGCGAAAGCTTTACGGTGCCCATTCCGATGACTGCCATGTCAAACGGGATCTCCGTCGAAAGCTATTATCAGGATCATACTCTGTTCATCAGAATAAAAGGTGCAAGGGCAGGTAATTTCGAAAATACCGTTATTGAGGGTGCAACAGATCATATAGTAAGCGCGGCCTACAGAGAGTATTCAGGTGAGCTTCACATATCACTTCTTATGGATGGCGTGTGGGATTACGATATCTCAAAGGAAAGCGGAAAGCTTGTGATCACACCGTACAAGGCTCATGACAGGTACGAAAAAGTGATACTTCTTGTGCCGGCATACGATATGAGGGATGCGGATGATGTTACCGCAAAAGTGGCGGAGAGCGCCATCGGTATTTTGGCTGAAAATGAAGCTCTTGCCGGACAGGATCCTTTATCGGGAGAGGGAAGCACTTCTTCGGAAAAGGCTGTGGCAAGGATTTATTCCGCCAGAACCCCGGGGAATGCAAGAACGGAAGACGAAATATTTGCATTTATCAGAGACAGTGAAGCGGATGTGGTAGTATTTCTTGAACTGTCAGAGAGCAACGACTCGCAGGAATACGGAATGAGAGCGGTTTATAACGATGAGTTTTTCCTTCCGGGTGTTAACAATGCTCTGATAGCGGAAACTTTTTTGCGGAATATTGCGGTTTCAGCCAGTGATAAAGCTACGGCGATTGATGAAGCACAGGCTGACGACATTTTGAAGATGATCGAGAAACCTTCGGCACGTATAAGTATCGGGTATCTGACAAACGAAAAGGAATACGGATTCCTCAAGGATGAAAGATACAGAAAAAAGATAGCGGAAGGCATTATAAATGCGATAGAAGAGGTGTGTGAGAATTGAGACTAGTATTTGCAACCGGTAATCAGGGTAAAATGAGGGAGATCAGGGATATAATGTCCGATTCCGGATATGAGATAGTATCCATGAAGGAAGCGGGAGTGGATCCCGAGATAGAAGAAGACGGGAAAACATTTGAAGAGAATGCGATGATAAAGGCCAGGGCGGTTTCAAAACTCCTTCCGGATGATCTTGTCCTGGCCGACGATTCGGGGCTTGAAGTAGATGCGCTCGGCGGTGAGCCTGGAATTTACTCCGCAAGATATCTCGGACATGAAACTCCATACAGCGTGAAGAATGCCGATATAATAAGACGCCTTGAAGGCAAAGAAGGGGCTGAGCGCAGTGCCAGATTCGTCTGTGCCATCGCAGCGGTCTTTCCGGACGGAAAGGAAAAATGTGTCAGGGCCACCATAGAAGGTCAGATCGGTTTTGAGGAAAAAGGGGAGCACGGTTTCGGATTCGATCCTATATTCTATGTTCCTGAGCTTGGGTGTACCACAGCGGAGATCCCCGAATCGGAGAAAAACAAGATCAGCCACAGAGGAAAAGCCCTGAAACTTATGAAGGAAGAGCTTAAGAAAGCATGAAAGTACTTATCGTAAGCGATACACACAGAAGCAATGCCAATTATTTCAAGGTGTTGGAGCTTGTAAAACCGGATATGGTGATCCACTGCGGCGATATCGAGGGCAGCGAAGTAGCGATCTCACAGGCAGCGCAGTGTCCTGTTTATATGGTGAGCGGAAATAACGATTTCTTTACAGAGCTTCCGTCCGAGGTGGAATTGACCATCGGAAAGTATAAATGCCTTATCACTCATGGCCACAGATATCATGTCTCCATGGGGCCGGAGCTTATAATGGATGAGGCAAGGTCCCGTGGCTTTGATGTGGTTATTTACGGACACACCCACAAACCTGAAGTAAGATGTGAGGGCGGAGTGTATGCCGTAAATCCCGGGTCTCTTTCTTATCCCCGCCAGGAGGGAAGAAGACCTTCATATATGCTTATGGAGACTGACAGATTCGGTGATGTGCACTTTACGATAGCGTATCTGTAAGGTGCAGCCGAATATGGCAGAGTGTGCAGGAATCCTTTCCACACAACCATCTTAAAGAAGCCGGTAACATGAGGCTTAACGATGTAGATGTTTAACTGATAATGGAAAACGAAAAAAGTAAGAATAACACAAAGAAAACGAATGGCACAGAAAGTTTAGTGCGAATAGTTAAAAATCTGATACCCACAATTATTTGGATCGCGGCGGGTATCTTTTTTTTCGTGTACGCACTTGTGGCACGGCGCGCAGGGAGCGGTACAAATTTTTATCTTGTATGGGCATTTCTGGGATTTGTATGCATCTTGATGGAAGTGCTTAGAAGGATCAGGCTTTGGCAGAAACTTCCCAAGTGGATGAAGATAACGGTCTTCTCTCTTTTCTCGGCAGGGATAGCTTTATTCTTATTCATCGAGGGTTTCATCATAAGCGGATTTGCCGCTAAGGGAGAAGAAGACCTTGATTATGTGATCGTACTGGGTGCTCAGGTAAGGAGCAGCGGACCAAGCGTGGTGCTCAAATACCGGCTTGACAGGGCGTATGAGTACCTATCGGAGAATCCGGACACAATTGCTATCTGCACCGGCGGGCAGGGACCTAACGAGCCGCAGCCGGAAGGCAGTGCAATGAAGGATTATCTTGTCAAAAAGGGAATAGAGCCCGACAGAATAATAGCTGAGGATAAGGCTGAGAATACCATCCAGAATATCCTGTACAGCTATGAATTTCTTGATCCCGAGAATGATCATATAGGAATAATAACCAATAATTTCCATGTGTTTCGCGGCACCTCGATAGCAAAGAAGCAGGGCGGCAAGCATGTAGTGGGCATAGCAGCCGATTCGCATGTCGTATATCTTCTTACAAACATGACGCGGGAGTGCATAGGAGTCATCAAGGATACCTTGCTGGGGAATATGTAGGACTTAAATACGAAAGCTGATATGAGGTGTTTTAGTTGACTTTCACTTGAAAAAATGTAATAATATCACTTGCCGTTTCGGGGTGTAGGTCATTGGTAGACTGCCACATTTGGGATGTGGAGGCAGTGGGTTCGATTCCCGCCACCCCGATTCTTTTTATTTTCAGCAAAGGCCGCGTTAATGAGCGATACTCGGATAAACCGACAGCTTTGTTTTTACATTGTTATATTCTGCGATAAATGCAGCATGGTTATTTAAAGCATAATCTACGTCATTATTCTTCAGGCTTATCTCAAGTGCTTCCGCCATAGCGCCAAGCTTAGTGATACCAACGGTTTTGCAGTTGCTCTTTACGGAGTGAACGCGGATCGTATAGTTTTTTATATCCTTTGCATCTATCAGTTTATTCAGGGTTTCTATATTTTGATCGATAGATTGATAAAAGGTCTGCAGGATATCAAAAAACGTTTCTTTGCTTCCACAGTGAAGCAACCCGGTTTCAACATCGAGTATGTTGGAGGAGCTGAGAGCATCAAAAAAATCATTTTGAGTCTTTACGGCTTTTACGGATCCGGAAGGGTTTGACGTGTCGATTGATTTTTCATTGACGGGATTGTCAATCTTATCTTTTGGCAGGTACTTCAGCATCATCTCTTCCAGTTTGGACGGATCGATGGGTTTTGTCAGGTAATCGATGAAGCCTTCACTGATATATTCCTCTCGGGCACCGGAGATTGCATTTGCCGTAAGACAGATTATCGGCGTGCTGTTGTTCGGGGAATCGTCCATCTTTTGAAGTTCATGCAATGTCTCTATACCATCTTTTCCGGGCATCATATGATCCAGAAAGATGATGTCATATTTTACCTTTCCGGCATGCGCGACAGCTTCGTCACCGCCGGTTGCGGTTTCAACATCCATGAGAGTTCCCTTGATCAGACTCTTGAATACCAGTAGATTCGTCTCGTTGTCATCCACTATGAGAATATGTGCCGTTGGTGCGGTGAAAGAGCTGCTATAGCGCTCTGCCTCATCGAAGGAATCGCGGCAGGAAATCTCGTAATCGCCGAGAGGTTCCCATCCGGTGACTTTTTGTCTGAGCTTAAAGGAAAACTTTGATCCGACACCGTACAGACTCTCCACATTAAGAGTGGAATCCATCATCTCAAGCAGACTGTGGGTGATATTCATCCCCAGCCCGGTCCCTTCTATATTGCGGTTTCGCTTTTCATCAATTCGCTCAAACTTGGAAAACAGCTTCTCGAGATCTTCTTCGCGGATGCCGATCCCGGTGTCCTTTACATAGATATCCAGCAGTACGCTGTCAGGGTCTTCAGAGTCTTTTTCATAACCGATGTGGAAAGTCACACTCCCCTTTTCGGTGTATTTTACTGCGTTCGTAAGGATATTCGTGACAACCTGTTTAATGCGGATTTCATCACCAAAGAGGTATTTGGGAATATTTCTGTCAAAGTCGACAACCAGTGAAAGTCCTTTTTCATCAGCCCTGATCTTTACCATGTTAACAAGGTCATTTATCAGTGAAGATATGTCATAATTAACCGGGATTATTGAAAGCTTACCATCTTCGATCTTGGAAAAATCCAGAATATCATTTATCAGACTAAGCAGGGTGTTTCCTGCGTTTTTTATATTTTTTGAATAATTGGTGATCTCACTGTTGTCTGATTCACGCAGGATCATCTCGTTGAAACCAAGGATTGCCGTGATAGGGGTCCTTATCTCGTGAGACATATTTGAAAGGAAGTTCGATTTTGCCCTATTTGCGGAGTCGGCGATCTCTATCTGTTCTGTTAGGGAATTGGCCATGGACTGGAGGCTGTTTGAGAGTCTTCCGACTTCGTCCTTTGAGCCTACAGTCAGTTTTTCACTGTAATCCCCTTTTGCATAGCGGTCTGCAACAAGCGTCATTTTTTTAAGAGGGGTGATTATCTGTTTTACCCAAAGGAGACTTAATACGATCGATATGACGATGATCAGTATGGAGGTTATAAACAGTGCACCTATAAGCCTTGCTTGCGCTTTGCCGAAAGCAAAACGGGGAACCAGAATGCCAAAGGTGTAGCCGTTATCCAAGTCTTTAAGAACTATTTTGACAGGCATTATACGGTTTAGAGATAACCATACTGCGACATCTCTTTCCTGACTGAGTATACGGTCGAATTTCATCAGTTCAGATCCGGAGAGATCTGCATGCGGGATGCCTTCCGGATAGTTGCGGTGATAAATGATATCGCCGTCTTTTTTTGCCAAAAAACCGTAGTTGTCATCATAGACCTGCACCTGTGAAACCACGCTTCGAAGTGCTTCCTCCGGATTGTCGCTCGAATCTTTTATCACATTGTCGAGCATCAGGGCATAGTAATCTGCTTTTGCCTGTATGACGGCACTTGAGTCCATATCAACAATGCGCCGGTTTCTGATCATCGCCGTTATCATGAGCGCGGCTGAACCTGCGAACATCATGACTGCAATTGCAAGGCTGAGTTTGCTTTGTAAAGATTTCATCAAAACACCTCTTTGTGTGGATACTGTATTCTGTGTGGAAATGTATAAGAGAATTATATCAATTCAGGTGAGCGGATTCAACTTGATTATGTCTGACTGAAGCCATAATACGGACCTGATAGGCATAGGATTCTATTCATGCTATAATAAAGGTGAATAGGAGATTTTTCTGAAATATATGGAAATAGAAATGTTTGATCCAAAGACAGATAAATACCCATATCCTGAACGGACGGACAAACACTATCTCAGGATCACTATGGATCGGGGAATAGTGTTCGATGGAAAGTATCCGTATATAGACAGATCCCGCTTCTTTTTATTCAAGCAGGGATGCGTTCGTTTCCTGTTAAATACCATCGTGTTTCCGATGTGCAGGGTGCGCCTGGGCCTCAGGATCGAAGGAAGGCAGAATCTGAAAAAGCACCGTGAGGTGCTTAATGAAGGCGTGATATCTGTTTCAAATCATGTGCATATGTGGGATTATATCGCTGTGATGAGAGCAGTCAGACCATATAAACCATACTTGCTGGCATGGGCTGCAAATGTGAACGATAAGGACGGCCCGCTGGTGCGACTGGTGGGTGGCATCCCGATCCCGGAATCAAATATGGCCGCGACGAAAACATATCTGCAAACCGTCCATGATCTTTTGAAAAACGACCATGGCTGGCTCCACATCTATTCCGAGGGAAGCATGTGGGAATTCTATGCACCCATACGCCCTTTTAAGAGAGGGGCATCATTCCTGGCTTGCGATGCGGATAAGCCTGTTCTTCCGCTTGCTTTCTCATATCGGGAGCCCGGATGGATCAGAAAACATATTTTCAGGCAGATTGCAACATTTACTCTCCGCATAGGTGAGCCGCTTTTTCCGGATAAAGAGCGTCCTAAAAAAGAACGGGAAAAAGATCTGACCATACGCACACATGAAGAGGTGTGCAAAATGGCAGGAATAGACCCGAAGGATAATATCTATACACCCATATTTGATAATACCGGACGGGTTGATTATTATTAATACAACAATATAAATACAACCAAATAAATTCAACTATATTAATACAACCAAGATACCGTAAATATACGGCAGTTTGTCAATGCTCCACCATTCTTGCGATGGCGGAGCGTTTTTTATTTAGAACAAAATATAATAAATAGGATATAAACATTGACAAATATAGCATAAAAGATAGAATTATTTCTGGAGGCAGGCATAGAAAATGACTTCAAATTTACCGAATGCAGCGGGTAAGGATCAAGTAGGTAAATACTTTAACTATGTAAGAACGGAATTAAATATTTCCGGATGACGAGATTCTGGATCAGTCTCGAGCAGGGCGTCGAGCTTGTGATCTAGGCTCGCAAGGAAGCTACCGGCGGAGAGAAGGTGGCTGAGGAGTTTTCCTACAGCTCCGGAAACAATACCGAGTGGCTTTCCGTGGAGGATATAAGGGGGCTGCTGAAGGCGAATCATACAAGTGGCAGGAAATGTATCCTTCATTTGCCAATAAGCCACTTGCTTATATGCATTGAAAGTTCTTAGTGATGAGTAAACTGACCAGAATAAAGAAAATTAATACCCCGCTTTTAATAAAAGCACTAATAATAGCCACATTACCTGTATTGTCATGTGTTTTATACTGCCTTTTAAATGGCGGAAGTCTGTTTAATGTTTATCTTCCCGCATCAGAATGGAATGATGAGGTCTATTATTATAAACAGATAGAAGGCATGATAGCTTACGGGTTCCCTCGTGGCTTTTTTGGCTATAATGAAGAGCATGCTTTAATGCTTTCGTTTGCCTCATGGAGCCCCGCTCTTTATCTCCCCTGGGCATTGTGGGGATTCTGCTTTGGCTGGAATGTGTATTCGCCGGTTATAGCAAATATCGTTTTTCTCTCATTGACGCTGGCTGTATACGTCATTCTTACAAATCCCAAAGTCAATCAGCTTGTAGCATTTTCAGTCCTGTTTTTATTATTCAGGCCTGTTACCAGGTATGTTATGTCACTTGTACCGGAGACGATATGCCACTGCATGGCAATCTTAATAACATCACTGGGTATCAGCTATCAGAGGAAGGAAAAAGCGGTAAAACTTATTTTTATGTTTGCCTTTGCTTCTTACGCTATGCTTATGAGACCATATATGGTGCTTTTTTTGGGCCTCCCGGTGTTCTTTTTGATCAAAAAAAGAAAAGCTGTAGGGGCTATAGCGTCGGCTGTGATAGTGACGGTCACATCAGTCGGGTACTATCTGATCAATCATTATCTGCTTTCTCCCTATCTGGAACCGGTATTTTCCATTGAATGGCTCCGGGCTTTCCATAACGGGGGATTGGTATATGGGATAAAGGGAATCCTTTCTTTGCTGGGAAATGCGACGAAGGAATATATTTATTGGATCAGGATGTTCTTCTCGGAAGGGAAGGCTCAGGGATCTTATTTTATAGTATTTTCAGGATTGACAGTTATCCTTATTTGGCAGCTGGTAACCGGATTGGTCAATGCCATAAGGCATAAAAAGGCCGGAAACCCCAAGGTGGAAGAAACAAAGCACCTTCCTGTGCTTGCAGGCATAACCATCAGCTTTATATTAATGCTATTTGCACTGCTTTTGATGTATAGTCTTGAAGATGGATCCAGACATCTGCAGATTTTTATTCTGGCTTCGTTTGTGGTGCTGAGTGCTTATCTGGAAAGGGATTATTCCAAAGTGATCATTTCCGCTCTTTTAATCCTTGCTGTATTTATAAGGCCTATAGCCGATTACGAGTCGGCCGTTCCCTTTAAGACTGATGAAGCAGTTAATAAGGAGGCCTTTTGGACAGAAAGCTTCAGCTCCATGGAACTGAATAAAAAGGATGCCCCATCATTTGACAACACGGTTATGTGGGTTATAAACGACGTAAATGATACGGACGGCTTTGCCAGTGATTGGAGGATTCTTTATTATCTGCCGAAGGGATTTGGCATTAATGGAGTCCAAGGGACTTATGCATACGATAATTTTGACTCAATAAAGTGCCGCTACATTATGGCTCCTAAAGGCGGCCGGGTGGATGAGCTGTGCAGAGGCAGTAATTATAAGGTGATAGGCGAGGATGCCAAAACCGTTGTTTATGACAGGAAAAACGTTAAATAAACGAGTGAACTATATAGTAAATGGATAGTAAAAGAATCAGCAAATTTATAAATGTCGCCACTGCGATTATAATTGCAGGAAGCTTTCTGGCGGCGATCAAGTGTATTATTGTCGGATTTCAGATTGATGAGGAATATGCCTTTACCCTGTCATACCGTTTGATAAAGGGAGACAGGCTTTTGCAGGAGGTGTGGGACCCTCATCAAACATCAGCTTTTTTGCTTTCTGCCCTTGAGTGGATATGGATGAAGGTCACAGGCAGCAGTGACTATATCGTTATATGGTGTAGGGTGGCGACAACCGTTCTGCACACGTTGATCTGCTTATATCTCTACAAGACACTCGGATTATTCATAGACAGGAGCGAATCATCTTTAATCGCTCTAATAGTTTTTAACATTCTTCCCAAGAACTATATCATTCCCGAGTTTTCGCTTATGATGTCGTGGTTTTTGATGCTCATTGTGATATGTTTACTTCGCATCGAGTATTTTAAGCAGGTAGAGGGAGCGAGCTTGCGCACGGCAACTTTGCCTGTGCTGCTCGGTTTATTCTCGGTGGGTCTGATATTATCATATCCTTCGTGTGTGATATTGATCCCGTTTATAATCATATATTTGATCATTAAAAGAAAGGACCACACAAAAGGGACTTTGTTAATATCTTTAAGCACCATGGCGGCTTGTGCGATGGCATATATGCTGTATCTTTTATCCTATATGTCAGTGGCGCAACTGTTCGATAATGCAAAGGAGGCCATAAGGGCCTGCGGATCACACGGGGATGGACTGATAGGACATTTGAAAGTGCTTGGGAAAGATGCACTTGTATTTGCTGTAGGCGGAGCCGCGCTGGCTCTAGCTTCGTTTATTGTGCTTGGAATCGCTTATCTGATTGGATGGGTTAAGGACAAGAAATGTGGGGAGAATAAAAGGGATTGTAAGAATTATAGGTTTTATCTAGGCATCCCGGTTGCACTTAGATTCACCTTGACTGCAACAGTTATCGGCCTTTTTGTTCAGGTATTGCTTGCAGCATTTCCGATTATTCCGATGCTATATGGATATGACAACTATTACTTTTTTTTGATTTTTCTGATCCCGGAGGTTTTGTATTTCATTAAATACAGGCCGAGAAAGAGCGGGATCACATTTTCATTGATATTAAATTTCATGGGATATATCTCGATTATGATTCTGACAAATATGAATTCATTTAGATCTGCCAGATATCTAACATCCGCTGTCGCTGTTTCGTTACTTTTGCTTGTAATCTTTGCGCATGATCATGTAAACAAGGGGATGATCACATATGTGAAAGTATTCTTGACTGTAATAGCACTGGGACTGACCTTTTATAAGGGAATTTCCTATCAAGGAAATTCCGGAGATGAATGGAATATAACTGATGCCAGGTATGTAGTAAACTCAGGGGCGGCAAAATCGTTGATTACGGAGTACATGACAGGATATATCTTTGACAAGACATATGCAGACTGGGACAGGCTGATAGAAGACGGGGATACCGTGTTGGTATGGGATACTTCGTCGGCTTCGTATTTCAACAAAGATGTATCTGTGGGGAGCTACACCACGATAAGCACTCCGACATATTATGTAGAATCAATCGAGAAGTACTGGAGCAATAACCCGAATAAATATCCTGATGTGATAGCTGTGAGATGCTGGTTTGGAGAACTCAAGATGCATGATGAGGCATTTATAAGCTGGATAGAAACAGAGTATGATGCCGATGAAGTGATAGATACGGATTATTATAGGTATTATATTCGCAGAAGGTAGTTCGCACATGCAACATTTCAGACAGGGGTGTTGCAGAAAACTGGAGGTTAATGAATGAATATACGGAAATACTCACTGGATTTTATCAAAATAGTTGCTACATCTTTTATAGTGCTTCATCATTATCAACAGTTTGTTGGCGGTATATTTGTTAACGGAGTAAACTTTTATGGTGGTTCATTTAATTTTGGTTTATTGGTAGAATTGTTTTTTATTCTTTCCGGTTACTTTATGTGGCCATATATACGAAAAATCTATCGTGGTGAAGTAAGCCTGAAAAGATTTTACCTGTCACGATTGGCCAGATTATTACCTATGGTGATCATATGTGCTTTTGCTTTTCAATTTCTGGCTATGTTGTATTATAATAGGATGCATATGCTTGAATGGTTTTTTCCTAATACGCAGTTATGGGATTTATTGGTGGCTGCGTTAGGTATGCAGCAAGGATGGGTATTTAAGACATCTGCGTATATTAATTATCCGGTTTGGTATATTTCAGTATTATTACTGTGTTATTTAGTCATGTATGTTGGGGTGTCGTTATCTCAAAAACTCAAGATTTCTTCAAGATATTTTATGCTCGTCATGGTAGCTTGGGGAATAATAATTCAAACATATGACTTAGATGGACCGTTTACGAATGCATATACTGCAAGAGGATTTTGCGCTTTTTTCACTGGTGTTTTGATTGCATCGTGGTTTTATGATCGATCAGTCAATGGAAAAGTAGTAATAAGTGCGTTAGCAGTAATTCTTTTGATAATCGTTTTGATTACTATTTGTCCAGCAGTTTTACAAAATGGATTAAATTATATCCTAACTTTCATTCTGTATCCTTCATTAATAATAGCATTTGAGGGGAATCTGGCTAAAAGGATCTTTTCAAAACCGCTATGGTCATTTTTAGCCGACGTCATGTTTCATTCTTTTATGTGGCATTCCGTAATTATTATTCCTATATTGTGGTGCGCCAAATCAAAGCCAAATCCCGACTTTTGGTGTAGTTATAGAGGTATGCTGTTTTTTTATGTCATCATCATTTGTGTTGGATGCATATCTAAAATAGTATATTCAGGAATAAGAAAAAAAGTTTTGGTAGTTGTTGAGAAGAAAAGAAACGAAGTACGCTGATATTCTATATTAATGACAATTACACATGTGAGATTATTGGCCAATACGAGGGTAATCTTATTACAAACTACGCTATACTATCTACGATTAGTTTCAAAAGGGAGCGGATACAATGTCTTTTAATTCACTGGACTACTTACTATTTGTCGCCTTATCAGGTGATGAAAATCAAATATTGGAATTCACGGACTCAAGATAATCACACCTTATTCCTAAGGCTGTGAGCCTGTCAATGCTCCACCATCCTTGCGATGGCGGAGCGGTTTACTTTCATGGCTCCGGTGGGACAAAATTCCTGACAACAAAAACACCGCACGCACTTGCTCCGTTTGATGTGCGCGCGCCCTTTTTTTATTACGATCGCATTTGCGGGGCATCCTTTAATGCAGTGCCCGCATGCCGTGCAGCCCTCAGTGACTACAGGTTTGGATCTCAGGATCACATAAAGGGCCTTTTTGAGCAGTGCCTTGATCGGAGGATCGGTGGGGTCATAGAGGAACCAGCTAGATGTGGCTCCAGACCTGGTAAAGTCGCTGAAGACGTATTTCCTTGCTCTTTCTAGATAGGCAGTGTCCGGATTTTCTGCAAGAAGCCCTCTCTTTTTGGCGCATCCGAGATAAGGGATCTCATTTTCGCTCACTCCGAGAATATATGCACAGAGCCTGTCAATCTCATACTGATCTTTCCCTGCCATCATTAGACCGAGGTGTCTGGGGGTGCCCTGGGTTGGGCCGTTTCCTTCCATTACTTCTACTGCGTCTACTATATGGAGCACAGGGCGGACAAACTCGTTTATATCCACAAGCATATTTGAAAAATCACCCGGATCGCGGTGAAGAAAATGATATTCACTTTTGATGGTTCCCGGGATCACACCGTAGAGATTCTTGATTGCAGCGGTCATCCCCATGAGACCGTGAGATTTAAGCTTGCAGAAATTAATAATCGCATCGCATTTTGTGAGCCAGTCGCAGTATGCAAATTCGTGAAGGATCACTCCGCCCGCATCCGTGTTGGTAAAATCGGTATCGTAGTTAAGCTCAGCGCCTGCTTCTTCACATATTTTCAGACCACATACATTGTAGATGCGGGAGAGTACCGGCCTGGTAAAAGGCTCTCCGGGGCTGTCCCCTATCACTACCTCAGCACCGAGCCCCTTTAAAATTTTCGTAAGCTCCGCCACGGGAACGGGGTGAGTGGTGGCTGCGGCTTCAGGCTTTCTGGCAGCACAGAGATTCAGTTTTATGCCGATCTTCATTCCGGGCTTTACAAAATCTAAAAGACCGGAGCCTAAGAGGATCTTCTTAAGAGCCTCCGTAACATCCTTTTCTCCATAACTCTCACATTCGGTGAAAATAGGTTTTGTGCTGTTCATGGTTTTACTGTATCTCCGCCTGTTTTATTAATTTTCAATTACAGTTTTGTTCCGCTGTTGGGCATAAGCTATGATTGGAAAATACCATATAAGCAGGGTATTTGCAAGTGGAGGGATGCGGGCGCGCTGAACTGATAAAAAACTGCATCCTGTTTAAAAAAATAATGCCGTTATCCCCCTTGTAAATAATCCGGTTAGATTATAAAATAATTGTGTACGCGCTCTAAATTGCGTACCCGAATTACTGTTTATAAAACTATACAGAACATACGAGGAGGATTTTTTAATGCAGTACGGACATTTCGACCTTGCCGCAAAGGAGTATGTGATCACACGTCCCGATACGCCGGCACCTTGGTGTAATTACCTTGGATCACCCGCATACGGTGCGATCATTTCAAACAATGCTGAGGGGTACAGCTTTGTTCAGAGCGGAGCCAACGGACGTATATCCAGATTCCGTTTCAATTCAAAGATGTCACTTCCCGGACGTTTTATCTATATCAGAGACAATGAGACCAAGGATTACTGGTCAGCTACATGGCAGCCCGTTGGCAAGCCTCTCGATCAGTACAAGAATGTCTGCCGTCACGGCACAGCTTACACCGTGATCACAACGGATTACGCAGGCATCAATTCAGAGACCACATATTACGTGCCCAAGGATGCTACCTACGAAGTATGGAGCGCAAAGATCACAAATACTTCCGATAAACCCCGCAAGCTTTCCGTATACGGATTCATCGAGTTCACCAACGAGAGCAATTACAATCAGGATCAGGTTAACCTTCAGTACACACTCTTTATTTCCCGCACATCCTTTGAAGGCAACAAGATCGTAGAGCATATAAATGAGAATTCCGGACGCGATGAGACCGGTTCAAACCACATGGAGCGTTTCTTCGGTCTTGCCGGACAGAAGGTTGACGCATACAACGGAAATCTCGACAGCTTCATAGGTGCTTACAGAACTTATGCAAATCCCATTGCCGTTGAGTCCGGAAAATGTGACGGAACCCTCAACTACAATGCAAACTGCTGCGGTGCTCTTCAGTCCGACATAGAGCTTGCTCCCGGTGAGACAAAGGTATTCACTTATCTTTTCGGACAGAAGAATAATGCCGAGGCGGAAGTACTCGTTAAGAAGTACGAGGACAGTGCGGTTGTTGCCAAGGAAGTTGAAGAGCTCAAGGCATACTGGCATGCAAAGCTCGACAACTTCGCGGTTGAGACTCCTTCGGATGAGTTCAACAACATGATAAATGTATGGAACGCTTATCAGTGCTTCATCACATTCACATGGTCCAGAGCGGCTTCTCTTATATACTGCGGAGAGAGAAACGGATACGGCTACCGTGATACTGTTCAGGATATCCAGGGTATCATCCACCTCGATCCCGAGATGGCGCTTGAGAAGATCCGCTTCATGATCTCTGCACAGGTCAATAACGGCGCGGGACTTCCTCTCGTAGTATTTGACTTTGTTCCCGGCAATTCCGGAACACCCGACGATCCCGCTTGGGTAAAGATGACGGGGCATCCCTCATATCGTGCGGATGATGCGCTCTGGCTCTTCCCCACAGTATATAAGTACATCGCAGAGAGCGGAAACATCGCATTCCTCGATGAGAAGATCCTCTACGCCAACGGCGGCGAGGACACAGTAT
>JAEEGL014935503.1_pt1 | contig 16526 bp, 16 predicted proteins | sample 9134231 | NCBI WGS metagenome assembly JAEEGL01 (sample SAMN16246548, study PRJNA631951) | gut metagenome | biome: gut microbiome; feature: rumen; material: fiber-attached | host: Bos | place: Iran: Karaj | collected 2018-10
ATTTCTAGTCAGAACCTTAAAAAGGTGCAAAAATTGTCCAAAACTGAGTCGAAAAGTAACGAATTTATGAATCTGCTAGCTAGATCACAAAACACAAACTGTGATCTACTTCACAAAATGATCTCGCTCTACATGACAGTTTAATTTTTCTCCGCATCATCATAAGCATGATCGTGATGGCAGCAGCCGGTGTCCATGCGGCCGCACTCAAGAGTCCCGGCAATGAGCTTCTCAACAGCCTCATCAGCGTTTCCAGAGACGCCGCCGAAAAGCCTGATGCCGTTCTCCGCGAGGAGCCTCTGCCCGCAGCCGCCGATGCCGCCGCAGATGAGAGTGTCAACGCCTGAGTCCTTAAGGAAGAACACGATGTCGCGGTGCTTCGCCCCGCCGGTGTCCCTTATCTCCGTGGAGACGACCTTTCCGTCCTCAATCTCATAGAACTTGAACTCGCTGGTCATCCCGAAATGGTGGAAGACGTTTCCGTTGTCGTAAGCTGCTGCAACTCTCATCAGATCTCCTTAAGCCTAAGGCACAGAGTGCCTCCTCTTTCCCCGGGAGACTGCGCGCGTCCGCGCTCCTCTCCCGCACCTAATCAGTTTTCCCCTCAATAATACCATTAAAAACTGTCAGGCTCACCTTACAAATTCATAGGCCTGTGCCAGGCCTTACGCTCTTGAGTCAAAGGCTTATCACCTGACATCCTCACTGCCTTTCGGATATGATCAAGCGCAGAGAGCAGCTCTTCCCTGCGCGCATGCAGCGCGCTCAGCGCACCGGACACACAAAAGGAAAAAACATGAAAGAGAAATGGGACTCATCTCAGAAACTGCTGATATTTTCAATGGTGCTTGCCGGCGCGACGCTGGTTTTTGTCCTGATCAAACTGATTCTTGAGCCGAGACCGAACATATTCTGATAGTTTTTGTCATTCTGCTCTGCCTGATGTTCCCTGCCGGCGTCTACCATATAATTTTTGAAACAAATTACCTTTCGCCCGGACATGGACATAACCACGGCCGTCATGACTATGATCACAATTCAGTTTATGAGCCGGATTATGAGCCGGTCAATGAGAGGAGGATCAGGGAGCGTCTTGACCGGGAAATGAAGAAGAGCAGGAGCGGCATGCCTGCTGAGCAGCTCGCCTTCGCGAGGAGCGCCGCAGCGGCGGCTGGCTACATCGAAGGCTCCGAGCAGATGAGCCCCGGGTTCAGGAACGCCATCTGGAAAGAGCTGAACGCGCTTGCCGGAGGGAACGCCATTCTTGAGAACGAGCTGTGGGTAATCTTCAGGCACGGCGGGAGCGACTGGCACAGGACCTGCAGCTTCGCCGGCGGCCGGGATAAGCTCAGGGCATTCTTCAGCTCCATCACTGAAATCATCCTCGGGGACAATAAAGTCTCGGATACCGAGAGGGCGCGCTTTGCCGAGGTCGCACAGCATTTCGGGCTCTCGGCTGACGAGGCCATTGACCTGCTCCCTGACAGCGCCCGCTTCAGGCGGTACTGGGACCTGGGAGACACTGAAGCGGTGAGCAGCGCAAAGAACTACGGGGACGCGCTCATGATCCTCGGCGTCAGTGAATCGGCGAGCGACCGGGAAATAAAGGAGGCCTATCTCCGCCTCGCGCAGCGCTACCACCCTGACAAGGCGAGGAGCCGCGGCTTAAGCGAGGACGTCATCGCGAGCTGCGCGAGGAAGTTCGAGGCCGTAACAGACGCCTGGAACATCGTCAGGGCAAGGCGCGGGATCTGATGCGGCAGCTGTTCTCCCAAAAGAGCCGCGCATGAAGCCGGGGAGCCGCCGCTCACTTTCTCCGGAGAACCACGCGCCCTTCAGTTTTCTCCGCAACCCGGTATTTCCTAAGCTTCCCGAGAGCGCTGACTCCGCCCGCGGCTACGGCGATGGCAATGGCGGAAGTAGTTGCCGCCCCGCCCAGGATCCCGACCGCCGCAGGCGCCGCGGCAATCCCGGCAATGCCGGAGACTCCTCCGGTAATGGGAGCTGAGAGCACGGCGGCAGCGGCCACGCCGATGGCCCCGGCGGCAACCAGCCAGGCTACCCTGCCCTTCGCCTTGATGGTGATTACGGCTGCACCAAGCTTCCCCGTGATAACAATCGTATCCTCATCATCCTTAAGAGCCTTTCCCAGCTCCTTTTCATTCGTTACTGTCGCAGCGACAGCGCCCTCCCCTCTCTCATTTCCAGAATGCCCGGCCCAAGTCCTGAGCTGCGCACAGGTCCTGAGGCCACCATCAATCATACCATCACCTGTCATCCCCGCCCGGGCTTTCTGCGGCAGTCGGAACTGGGACACTGATGCCTGCGCTGAGAGGCGTCCGGCAGCTCACGATTAAGATTTCGTATATGATCCGTCAGCCTGCCGGAAAACGCTCCGGCATCATAGTGTTATGGCCGGACACCGGACGCAGAATGCGGACAGTCTGCACCACTTACTGAACAGCGCAGCCGCATCATGCGGCAGATTGAGAGAGAAGAGCTGAATATGGATCCTGTAGATGCTGATTTCGCCAAATGGGAAATCGGAATAACAGCACTGTTCCTTTTTTTCATGATTATCACGGATAACATTGACTTTTCATCGTTCTTCCGCTCCGATGACAGCATCAATCAGAATGCAATCAGGGAAAAGCTCAGGAAAAGCCGGAGGCCTTTCGTCGGATCAGGGAGGCCCGGCGGCGCCTCAGACAACAGGGAAGCTGTCTTTGCCCGCGCGGTCGCCGCCGCGGCCGGCTACATCGAGGAGAACGAGGACATGTCCCCGGATCTCGTGTACGCCGTGAGGAAGCGCCTCCGGACGCTCGCGGGGGGAGACAGCCTCCTGGAGAATGAGCTCTGGACAGTCTTCAGAACCAGCCAGAGCACCTGGCGGACACTGTGCCGGTTCTACCGGGAGCCCGCGGCGCTCAGCAGGTTCTTCAGCGCCATCGCCGGAATCATGGAGGACGGATACCGGATTTCCGATGAGCAGAGGAGGCGCTTCATCGAGGTTGCCGCCTGGTTCGGCTGCACCGAGGAGGACGCCCTGGGATACATCAGCGGGAGCTCCGGCTTCAGGAGGTCCTGGAACGCGGGTGAGAGAGCGTCAGCCGCCGGCGGGATGTCCTACGGGGAGGCGCTCAGAATACTCGGCGTATCAGAGCTTTCTACAGACCGGGACGTCAAGAGGGCCTATCACCGCCTCGCCCACCGCTGCCATCCGGACATGGCGAGGAACCGCGGCTTCAGCGAGGATGTCGTAAAGGTCTACGCCCAGAAGTTCGAGAAGGTCAATGACGCCTGGAACGCGGTGCGCAGGGAGCGCGGGATCTGACACAGGAGCGAAAGCGGCAGGGAGCCGGTCTTTCGCGCTGCCAGAGGACAGATGCCTGATTTTCGGATAAGATCATCATCCAGGGCGGAAAGCGCCCCGGTACCTTGATACATACTCCCTGCTGGGCACATCCATGAAAACATCCCGCTGTCGTTCCGCCATCCTCATTGCCGCAGCCTCCGCGCTGCCTCTTCTCACCGCCTGCGTGCGCGACTGCGCGGGGCGCCCCCGCCTGACGCTCAGTGAGGGCCTGACTGCCATCATCTGCGTGCTCATCGGCGGTTACGTGCTCAAAATCGTGGCTGCTCATATGCCGATAGGAGAGAAGCTCTTCGGGGACGCGTTTGACTTTCTGACGCCCAAGGGCGAGTCGATAAACGACAGGGCCATCCGCGAGCGCGTCGCTAGGGACAGGCATGAGATGCCCGCAGAGCAGCTCGCCTTCGTGAAGGCTGTTGCCGCCGCGGCAGGATATGTCGAAGGCGGCGAGGGCATGAATCCGGACCTCGGCTATGCCGTCAGGAGCCAGATGAGGCGTCTCTCCGGCGGCAGCCCTGCCCTCGAGAGCGAGCTGATGTCCATCTTCGACGCGCACCGGGGCGACTGGTACGCCATGTGCTCCTTCGGGAACGATCCGGAGCGCCTCAGCGTGTTCTTCAGCATCCTTGCCGAGATTATCGTGGGCGACGCGGTGGTCTCCGATGAGGAGAGAAGCAGGTTCTCTGAGGTTGCCGGGCATTTTGGCTATTCCGCGGAGGAGGCCATCGGCATGCTCCGCGACAGCGCCCGCTTCAGGCGCTTCTGGGACTCAGGCAGCGGGAATGGCAGAGGCGCGGATGGCGCGGGCTCGTCATACGAGGACGCGCTGAAGGCTCTTGGTGTCACGGATGAGATGAGCGACCGCGACCTCAAGAAGGCCTACATGCGCCTCGCGCAGCGCTACCATCCTGACAAGGTCAGGAACCGCGGCTACAGCGAGGATGTGATAAAGATGTACCAGCGGAAGTTCGAAATAGTAACCGACGCCTGGAACAGAGTGAGGGAAAAGCGGGGGATCTGAGCCGCATGGGGATGCACGCAAGCGTCTCCCCATATCAGACCGGAATATATATGAAATCACTCTTCTTTTTCATGATCCTGACTCCCGGCATCGCCGCCTGGCTCGTCCTGCGCGTCACGGGCTTCGCTGAGGTGCTGCCGCTTTCGGTAAAGGCCTGTCTCTTTGTCATCTACCTGATGTACATTGCCGCGGTCAAGGCAGCGTTCAGCAGGGCAGCGATGTTCGATTTCGGGCTTGATGATCTCCTGGGCATCTTCGGTAAGAGGAAGGAGAGCCCCGAGGAGAAGCTCTTCAGGGACTATGCCGCCATGGTGCGCGAGAAGGAGAAAAAGGCGAGGCAGGCCCGGCACGGCGAGATGCCGGCAGAGCAGCTCGCCTTCATCCGGGCCGTCGCCGCCGCGGCAGGCTACATCGAATGCTCCGAGGACATGAGCCCCGACATCGAGTATGCTGTAAGGAAGCAGCTCAGGAAGCTCTCCGGAGGCAGCGAGGCGCTGGAGGAGCAGCTTCTGAGTATCTTCAGGACACGGGGAGAGAGCTGGGCCGGAATGTGCTTCTTCGGGAACGATCCTGAGCGCGTAAGCGTGTTCTTCGGCATACTCGCCGAGATTATCATCGGCGACGCGGTGGTCTCTGACAGGGAGAGGAGCAGGTTCTCGGAGATAGCGGGGCATTTCGGGTATTCCGCGGACGAGGCCATAAACATGCTTCACGACAGCGCCCGCTTCAGAAAATACTGGGACAGCGGCGAAGGCGGCTCCCGGTCGGGCGGCGCCTCCTCTGCGGTGTCATACGACGACGCGCTGAGGATCCTCGGCGTGAAGGACACGGCAAGCAGCCGCGAGATCAGGAAGGCCTACCTCCGCCTCGCGCAGCGCTACCACCCTGACAAGGTGAGGAACCGCGGCTACAGCGGGGAGGTGATGCTGATGTACCAGCGGAAGTTCGAGGCCATCACTGACGCCTGGAACAAAGTGAAGGAGCAGCGCGGGATCTGAGATTCCGCACAGCGAGCATGCGGACAGATGAAAGCACTCTTCCTTCTCATAGCCTTTGCGCCGGCCATTGCCTCAGTGCTGCTCTTTCTCGGAGGAGTGAGGCTGCCGGAGCTCACGCCGCTTGCGAAAATACTCCTCTCGCTCGTCTATTTCGCCTTCATCATCGTGCTTAAGCGTCTGCTCCTTAATGATGAGGATTCCGGCTCCGGCCTTCTGGGCCTCTTTTCCAGGAAGGAGAGAGGTGCTGGCAGCTTCCGCTCATTCACGGAGAGTAAAGAGCAGGAGATGAGGCGGAAAGCGAAGGCCTTCGCGATGCCCGCTGAGGAGCTCGCCTTCGCGAGGTGCGTGGCCGCGGCGGCAGGATATATCGCCGGCCCCGGAGAAATGAGCCCGGATCTTGAATATGCGCTGATGAGGCAGCTCTCGATGCTCTCCAAAGGCGATGAGGATCTTGAGGCTGAGCTCATGGAGGCGTCCCGGACAGAGGGGAGCCTCTGGCGGGAGATGTGCTTCTTTCAGAATGACCACGAGAGAGTCAGCGCGTTCCTCAGCATCCTTCGGGAGATTGTCAGGGGAGACCAGATGGCGTCAGAGGAGGAGAAAGGGAGGTTCTGCTCTGCTGCGGAGCAGCTCGGATGCCCGGAGGAGGAGGCTCACCGCCTGCTCCGGGAGAGCTGACGTAAGCCTGCTCCGCCCTGCTGTCTGGCAGAAAAGCACAGCATCCTGCAGGCTGCAAAAAAACACCGCTTCCCTTTTTACTTTCAGCTTCACACTCTGAGACACAGGCAGCAGCGCGAAAACACCGCCTGTGATAAGAACTTAACCGCAAACCGGCAGGCTCCCAGAGCCTTCCGGGGAAACATCCTCAGAACATCATCCTAAGGGGCAGAGCAATGAAAATAGAGCATGTCGCGCTTTACTGCAGGGATCTGGAGAAGACCCGGGAGTTCTTCCAGGAGTTCTTCGGAGCGAAGGCCGGGGCGCTTTACCGCAACAGCAAGGGGTTCTCGTCGTATTTCCTGACCTTTGATGACGGCGCCCGCCTCGAGATCATGAACTTCCCCGATCTCGCGCCTGACACCGGGAACGGCAGGCGCTGCGGCTTCATCCACCTCGCCCTCAGCACCGGAAGCCGGGAGAACGTTGACGGCCTGACGGAGAGGCTCCGGAGCGCCGGCTATCAGGTTGTCTCAGGGCCGCGCGTAACGGGCGACGGCTACTACGAGAGCCAGATCATCGGCATTGAGGGACTGGTTCTCGAAATCACTGTCTGAACTTCATTTTCCGGAAGGCCGGCCATGATTATCATTCCCTGATATCCACAGGACATATCCGTCATCCTCGGCAAATACCGATGCCTCTGCGGCTGCCTGCCGGAGGCACTCGGATCCTTTCGCGTCATGAACGACAACTGCACGGTATCCGGCAAGGTACCTTCCGCATCCGCTCTCGAGCTCCTGCCGGCTGATCCTTCTCAGCGGAGTGAGGAATAGCCCGCCTGGAACTATGGCATCGTCAAAATATCCGACTATATCAGATGAGTAAAGCATCACGTCAGTATCACGGAGAAACCACGACGCGGCGCGCGGAAAGTCTCCCTCCCTGCGTCCGTTAATCGAGTTCCCGGAGATGGTGAGTATGACGGCAAGCAGCCCCACGGCATAAGGCCAGAATTTCCCAATCCTCTCCGGAAGCGGCTGAAGCCTGCGCGCTGCCGCGCGGAGGCAGATTGCGGTGCCGAGGAAGAATATGAAATTGGTCGGCAGCGAGTAGTAGTCGTGCAGGAAGAAGACATTGGCGAAGACCAGCCAACCCGAGAGAAAAGCCGCCGCGAATGGTATTGACGCGGAGAGTCTCCTCTTCAGAACGCACCAGATGAAGGCTGCCGCCGATGATATGGCCAGAAAGCCTCCAACACCCCGGAACGGGGCAGCCTTGGTCACGCGGTTAACCATGGTCTTCCAAAACCTGGCGCTTAGCCTGTCGTCCAGAGTCCCGAAATACCACTCCGGATCCTGGGCAAAGAAGGCGCCGCTGCTCCTGAGGAAGCTGTTCCTAAGGTACTCCGGAAGGAGAGCGGACAGCAGCGCTACAAGCGACACGGTAATGAGCAGCTTCCGCCTGCTTATAAGATGCCCTAAAAGGAGCTCGCGGGAGAGGAAGAAAACCATCAGGACGAATGGCACCGGCGACTTGATGAAGCAGGCCACTGACAGGGCAAGCAGAGCGGCAGACTGACGCAGGATCCCCCGGCACTCTCCGGTGAGGAGCGAGACTGCGGTCACTGAGAGCGCGAGCGCCATTGTGTCAGGAATAGGCACTGAGTAGTAATGTAGGTAGAGCGGCGAGACAGAGAGCAGGAAAATGAGCCAAAGCCCGCTCCCATCGCTGATTTTCTCCGCAAGGCGGTATCCGGAGAACAGCAGGAGCCAGAAGCAGGCAAGGTCGGTGAATACCGCAGCCGTCAGAAATCCCTGTGGGCCGCTGATTCTGGTGATTCCGGCCGCGGCGCTCACGATGAGCTCATAGACCGGTGTCGCGTACCAGGACGGCCTGCCAAGGAAGTCGTCCATCGGGCTGAGCCCTTTCCAGCCTGAGAATGACAGGATCTAGGCAATCGAGTCGCTCTGCCGCCACACCATGTTTCCGTTGACACCAAGGTACGCCGATGATGATATGGCGCATGAGGCGATAAGCACAATAAGGAATACGGCGGAGAGCAGCATGCTGTGCCCTGCCTGTGAGTCCTCTCTAGTCTGGCAGCTGTTCATATTTTTTCAGAAGTGATGAAGTGTGATACTGACGCGCCATTTTCAGGCAGATCTGCTCCTATTATAAAACGTCGCAGAACATACGGCGCCCCTGCCCCGCATCAGTCAGCCGCAGGCTGCGACGGCATTGAGCCGCTCCATGGCACTGCCTCGAAATGCCTCATCGCCCCCTCGCCGCTCTCCGCCATCGGGACCCCGTAGAGCTCTCCAAGGAGCTCAGCGGAAAGATCCTCCGCATCCATCACTTCTGCGCAATCGCGCGAGAGGAGGAGCGCCTTTACTGGTACAAGCCGCGAAAGCCGGAGAAGATTGTCCGGATTGTGGGTAACGATAAGGACTATGCCGCCCTTTTTTGCCTCTCCCGAGGCGAAGCCGATGAAGCGGGCCCTGAGCGCCGGATCAAGCCCTGACTCCGGCTCGTCAAGGAGATACGCCCCGGACCTTCTGAAGGATGCCGAGGCCATCAGGACCTGCTCCCGCTCGCCGCCCGAGAGCGATGAGCAAGCCCTTTTCCTGAGCACCTCTATCCTGAACTCCCGGAGCGTCTCCAGCATCTCCCTATGATCAGACTCCGCCGGCCTCCCGAATATCCCGTACCTGCCGGCGCGCGATGCCAGCACCGCCTCCTCAACGGTAAGAGGGAGGAGCATGGAGGAGTCCTGCGGCACCACGCCGAACCTCATGACGCGCTCAGAAAGAGTGAGAGCTCCGAGGTCCTCGTCTCCTATGAAGGCTTTTCCCGCGGACGGAACCGTCCCCAGGATCGCCCGGAGGAGCGTGGTCTTCCCGATGCCGCTTCTCCCCAGGATCCCGACTATGCTCCCCTCCTCTGCCTCAAGCGAGACCTCAGGATAGAGCGCCTTCCGGGGAGCCGCGCGGAACCTCTCAAGAATCAGACTGCCTGCCATAGCGCCTCATAATCAGGATGAACGCCGGAGCGCCGATGACCGCGGTCATGAGCCCGACAGGGATTTCCCCGGGGAAAAGGCACCTTGCCGCGTCATCGCAGACGAGAAGGATGATGCCTCCCGAGGTGAACGAAAGAGGAACCAGATCGCGGGGATCTTTTGAGAGCATCCGCGCGAGATGCGGCGCGCAGAGACCGACCCAGCCGATGATCCCGGAGACCGACACCGCCGCCGCGGTCATCAGGGATGCAAGGAGGATGAACCAGAGCCTCGACTTCCTGGGATCAACCCCGGAGAGCGCTATGCCGCTGTCACCAAGGAGCAGCATCCTGAGCCTGAACCTTGAGAGCATGATGAGCCCGAGCGGCAGCAGCACGAGAGACGCGAGCCAGGGGAGCTGCTGCAGTCCGGCCATCGAGAGGGATCCCGTTAGCCAGAACATCATGCCGTGCAGGGCCTTCGCCGGATCCGAGAGGAGGAGCGTCAGGGAGAGGCAGGCCCCGGCGAACGCGGAGACTATCACGCCGGAGAGAACCAGGGAGAGGACTGAGGCGCGCCCGGCGAACGCCGCGGCAAGGGAGGAGAGCAGGACCGCGAGAATCGCGCCGAGGAAGGCCGCGGTAACCACGATGCCGTGCCCTGCGCCCAGGTACATGGCGAGGACCGCCCCAAGACCGGCCCCGGCGGAGACGCCAAGGAGATCGGGAGACACGAGGGGATTGCGGAAGGAGGTCTGCAGGACCGCCCCGCCCGCGGAGAGCGCGCCGCCAACGAGGACCGCGGCGATGATCCTGGGGAGGCGCCAGTCAAGCACGATGTCCTTATATACCGGATCGGAAAAGTCGAGGGAGAACGACGCCCTGCCGAGGAAGAGCGAAACGGCCGCCGCGGCAGCAAGGAGAGCAAGGGAGACAAAAATCCTCATGGCATTCCCCGGATCAGCTCCCGCCCTCACTGCAGACGGAGAACGATACCCTGCTCCTGCCGCTCTCCGAGAGAAGCCTCATGACGGGGAGCACCTCGGACCATGGTGTCCCCGGGGCAGCCGCGAGGGTTATGGTGCCAGTGGCAGGCATTGCGGGATCGGAGATGGCCTTCCTGAGCGCGGCCTCATCCGTTTTACGTCCGTCAAGGGAAAGGCCGCCGCCCGACACGCAGATCTCATGGACGGCAGCATCGTCTCCTCCATCTGCTGAGGGCTCGGCGCTCTTTTCCGCAGAGCTTTTCTGCAGCGCCGGCACGGCGAGCATGAACACGACGAGGAGGACCAGCATGATGTCGATGAACGGCACGACATTCATGAATGGCCTTACCTCCTCCTCAGGCTCACCTCCCCCGAAGCCCATCAGTCGTGCCCGAACAGCATGACATCCTTCACGAGGAAGGTGTGGACCGACTCGGCGAAGGTCTCAAGCCTCACGTACTCGCACTCCGCGAGGCGCCTGAAGATGCCCCAGGCGAACACGGCGGGAAGCGCGGTCAGGATGCCGGCGCCGGTGAGGATGAGCGTCTCGCCGATGGGCCCCGCGACCGACTCCACTGAGCCGTTCCCGGCGCCGAGCCCGGCCATGACAGAGACTATACCGGAGACAGTTCCGAGGAGCCCGATGAAGGGAGCGGTGGAGCCCGCGAGCGCGAGCTGCGTGAGCCCGGAGTGGAGGCGGAGGCGCTCCCGCTTGAGCTGCTTCCCGAGCGCGGTGCGCACGATCTCCTCATACTCCGGCCGCTCAAACTCACGCTCACTGGAGTCAAGGACCACCTTGCAGGAGATCCCGGCCTCGGCTGTCCTGGTATAGGGGTTCTCCGGCACCCTGCCGACCACGTCGCACATGTCATCAAAGCTCTTCACTGCCATGAGCTTGAGGGAGAGGGCCTTCACCTTTCTCCTCACTGAGACGAGGCTCCAGGTCTTTGCGATTATCACGTACCAAACTGAGATGGAAAGCAGGGTGAGAGCCAGGATTACAGCGATGCCTGCCGGCGTCAGGACCTCTTCAAGGTCTAAGGGATTCATAATCTGCGGACTCCTTCGGCCGCGGATGAGGCTATATGGGTGGTTGGTATTTTCAGTTTAGCACAGGAACGCCGCGCGTTCCGCCTGCGCGGCTTTGAGGCTCCGGTAAGACTTCCGGATCAGGCCTTCTCCTCCGGCTCCTTTGCGTCCCCTGCCTCAGGCAGCTCCTCAGGATGGAGGTTGAAATAAGGCCTCGCGTACATAGAGCGGATCCTCCCGCGGAGCTCCTCGGGATAGCCGTTTATCCTGTCCTCAAACTTCTTCCTCTCCGCGTCAGTGCACCTGTCGCCGTGCCCCGCGGAGATGAGCGTGCTGGGGTACATCTGGTAGTTGTCCCAGACAAAGCGGTCTATGATGGCGGCAAGCTCCTCGGCATTCGAGAAGCCGGAGGAGAGCGGCTCGCCGGCGACGACGCTCACCCTGCCCTTGTAGCCCCTGATGCCGCGGGTGATGGTGTCGATGTCCTCCATTTTCTCCTTGTGGTACTCGCCGTTGTGCTTCTCCCTCTCCGAAAGCTCCTCGGCCTTCGCCATATCGTTCGGATCGAACTCATAGGTGATGGAGACGGGCACGATGCGGAGGGACGCCATGTACTCCGCGAAGCTCTTCTTCTGCAGGCGGCCGGCAAGCCCCAGCATCTTGAGGACCGCGGTCTCGGCCCGGTCATTGCCGTCCTTGGCGCGTCCCTCCCTCTCCGCTATCCAGATGGAGTTGTTCTCCTTTATGGAGAGCCCGATGTACTCCGAGAGCTTGGTGAGCTCCTTCAGCTTCTCGCGGGGCGAGGTGACGCTCCTTTTGACGATGAAGCTCTTGTTGAGCCTCATGAGCGAGGTCGCGACCGGCATCCGGAGGAGGTTGTCGCCTATCGCTATCCTGACGGTCGGCATCTCATGCGCGTAGAGCGCCATGTCGATGTAGGCGGGATCAAGGGAGATGTCGCGGTGGTTCGAGATGAAGAGGTATCCAAGCTTCGGATCAAGCCGGTCAAAGCCCCTGTAGGTGACGCCGTCAGCCGTGGTCTTGCTCATGGAGCGCATGAAGTTCGCGACGCGCAGCTGGAAGTCGGCGACGGTGTGGATCTCCCTCACCTGGCGGGAGAGGAAGCGTCCCACGAGGAAGTTCTGCATGAAGGCGGGCAGCTTGTAGACAAGGGAGGCCAGGGCGCTTGACTTGCTCTGGAACTTCAGTATGCCGTTGATTACCGTCCGGTCCTGGATGATTTTCTGGAGCTCCGCGTCTACCTCGTCATCCCTGCACGGGCGGATATCATCAAAAACACTGTCATCGCTTGTCTGTGGCATTTCACTCGTTGACATCAGCTGCCGGCCTTGGCCGTCCTCCTCTCAGATTCAATGCCTGCTATTTTAGCAAAAGGAGCGCCTGCCATAATGTTCATCCGCTCAAAAAAGCCGGAGAGCGCGCAAGTCTCCCCGGCTGCGGCATGGCGGGAACGCTAGAGGAAGGCTGAGGCGATGCGGAAGACGGCAAAGGCGCAGATCCAGGCGAGGAGCGTTGATCCGATGGCCTGAGCAGCCGCGTACCTGGGGCCCGCCTCGCGCACGATCGCTGCGAAGGCTGAGATGCAGGGCATGTAGATGAGCACGAACACCATGAAGGCAAGGGCCGCGGCAGGCGTTACATTGAGCCGGCTCCCGAGGCTGTCCGCATCCTCTCCTGCCTCGGCAGGATACAGGACGCCAAGCGTGCTCACCACGAGCTCCTTGGCGCTGAGCCCTGTTACGAGCCCGGCGGTCATCTGCCAGGTGAAGCCCAGCGGCTCCATCACGGGCGCCGCGGCCTTGCTGATGCGACCGATGTAGGAGTTCTCCTGCTGCTCTGCGGCTGTCATGCCCTCCGTGCCCCTCGGAAAGTAGCCAAGCGCCCAGACGATGAGCGATGCGATAAGCACAATGCCGCCGAGCTTTTTGAGGTAGCCGTAGCACTTGCTCCATGCGTGCATGGCGACGACCTTAAGCCCCGGCATGCGGTAGGGAGGGAGCTCGATGATGAAGGGGATGTCCTGGCTCGGGAAAACGGTCGAGGAGAGGAACTTCGCCGCGATGGCCGCCATCACGATGCCGGAAATGTAAAGGCAGAAGAGCACCGGCGCCGCGCAGTCATGGAAGAACGCGCCGATGATCAGGATGTAGAGCGGGAGCCTCGCCGTGCAGGACATGAACGGCGTGATGAGGATGGTGATGATGCGGGTGCGGCGGTCCTCAATCGTGCGGCAGGCCATTACGGCGGGAACCGTGCAGCCGAAGCCCATCAGCATCGGGATAAACGAGCGCCCGTGGAGGCCGAAGGTGTGCATGATCCGGTCCATGAGGAAGGCGGCCCTCGCCATGTAGCCCGAGTCCTCCATAAGGGAGATGAAGAGGTAGAGGATGATGATGTTCGGCACGAAGGACAGAACTGCGCCGACGCCACCGAGGACTCCGTCCGTAACCATGTCGCGGAAAGCGCCCGCCGGCATCTCCGCCCCGAGCCAGGCGCTGAGCGAGGCGATGCCGCTCTCTATCCACTCCTGCGGATAGGCGCCGAGGACGAAGGTGCACTCGAACATGACGAACATGAAGAGGAGGAACACCGGGTAGCCCCAGAAGCGGTTCGTCAGCAGATCGTCGATGCGCAGGGATCTCGACCTGCGCTTCTCATCGCTCCTTACCATGGTCTCCCGGAGCGCGCCCGCGATGAAGGCGTACTTCGCGTCCGAGATCATCGACTCGGCGTCGAGGCCGCTCTTTCTCTCAAGGTCTTTGGCGAGCTCGTCGCGCCTTGCGATGACGGCGCGCCCGCCCGGGTGGTTCAGCACGTCCTTCTCGACCTCGCTGTTGTTCTCCAGGAGCTTTATGGCGATATAGCGGGAGGAGAACTCGCGGCGGACCTCAGGATATTTCCAGACCACCTGCTGCAGGTCCTTGATGGCCCGCTCCAGGGTGATGCCGTGGTTGACATGCACATGGTGGTAGATCTGCCGTAGGGAAATCGATGGCCTCACCGGGCAGGAGGCGCACTTCTCCGGAGAGCACTCCGGATCCTTGCCGGACTGCTCCCCCTCCTTAACCTTCTCATGGAGATCTGCCATCTCGCGGAGTATCGCGGGGTTCAGCGTGTCGTTCTCGCCCGCGTAGTCGCCGCGCTCATAGAGGATTACCGCAAGGTGCAGCAGGTGGCTGAGCCCGAGCCCGCTCTTTCCCACGGTCGGCACCATGGGGATGCCGAGCAGCCTGCTGAGCTGCACGTAGTCAAGCCGGTCGCCGCTTTTCTCCAGATCATCATACATGTTGAGGGCCGCCACCACGCGGAGGTCCATGTCGATGAGCTGCGTGGTGAGGTAGAGGTTGCGCTCCAGGTTCGAGGCGTCGAGGACATTGAGGACGATGTCGGGCTTCTCCTCAATGAGGTAGCGGCGGACATAGCGCTCCTCAGGAGTGTACGCCGTGAGCGAGTAGGTGCCGGGAAGATCAACGAGGATGAAGGTGTAGCCGTCGCGCTCCACGCGGATCTCCCGGGCGTCAACCGTCACGCCGCTGTAGTTCCCGACATGCTCGTTGGCGCCGGAGAGCGCGTTGTAGATGCTGGTCTTGCCGCAGTTGGGGTTGCCGACAAAGGCGACCTTTATCACCTTGTCGCGCCTCGCGGCGAGGGCCTCCATCTGCTCCTGAGTGAGGACCTCGCTGTCGCTCAGGGGCTTATTGTCATTCTCCAGAGCAGCGGCCTCATGCTCGCCCACGACCTCAATCATGTCCGCGTCGTGGCGGTGGAGAGCGATCTCAGCCCCAAGGACCTCATACTCGACAGGATCAAGGAGCGGCGCGTTCCTGACCACAGTTACCGTATGCCCCTTGACGAAGCCCATCTCAAGGATGCGCTTTCTGAAGCTTCCCTGCCCTGTTACCTTGACGACAACGCCCTTCTCGCCTGTTTTTAACTCAGACAGCCTCATATCCAGAATCCCCGAATCCCTGCCCATAAGCTGCAGCCGGGCGGCAGTCTAGCACATCGCGCCATGGAGAGTTTGCCGTGCGCATGCGCAGCTCCCCCTGCCTCTTCCAGTGCTCAGCACTGCTGTATATAGTAAACGACATTAGAAATTTCCGAATTGGTGGTCGACAATGCATGCCAATAGGCTAATGCCAAACGTCTATCGGAAGAAACTTTTGGCGTTTACTATAAATGCCAGACGATGAGGAGCCTCGGGCTTTCCGTGATCCATGGAGCATTGCTCGCATGACGGGCGTGGTAAGAGCCCATCAAATGGCTAAAATACGATCAGATCCCGGAGCCCCGGAGCATTTGAGGCAGCAGGAAGGATAAGCTGCCGGCCGGGAAAGCCGCGGCGTATTAGGAAAAGGAGAAGAACATGTCAGACCTGCAGGACTCACAGAACAGGGAACAGACCGCGGAGCCAGGCAGCCCCGCCACAAAGCAGCAGGCGCCACAGCAGGCACCGCAGCCTGGTCCGCAGAACCAGCCGCAGATGCCGGCGCAGTCGGGGCTCGGAGACGGCGCGGTGTGCTACGCCAAGGCCTTCTGGGAGCCGTTCGCGGAAATCCAGAGCACCATCATGGACATCCTCGCGCTTATCCTCCTCAACTTCGGCTTCGGCATCATCATCGCCATCGCTGCCTTCATCGGAGTTCTGATCATGGCGAAGTCATTCATCGTCGCAGTGCTCTTCCTCATCGCCGCCGGCATCCCGCTGACGCTTCTTATAATGGCCTGCAACTCTGACTCGCTCGCAAGGACGGCGAAGGCCCTGAATGAAGGAACCCGGCTGCCATCATTCACGGAGGCGCTGATTCCGGCAAGAATTCAGGACAGCCTTAAGGTCGCGGGCTGCTGGGTCCTCATACTCGTGGGATTCACCATCGCGGCGGCCATCGTCATCGGGATAGGCTTTGCCATCCATGAAATCCTCGGCCTGCTGATTGCCCTTGTCCTCTACCTGGCGTTCGCCTGCTTCTATGTGCCTTTCACCGTCTTCTCGGCGGCGGAGGCCATCACCGAGGGCGTTCCTGCCGTTGACGCCTGCAAGAATGCCGGGAACCTCATAATGCAGAACCTCGGCAAAGTAGTCATCGCCTACCTCGCTGCCCTCGGCATCGCCCTTCTGGTATTCGGCGTGTCAGCTGTCTTCGGAAAGATTGCCTACATCGGCGGGATCCTCGCCTACCTGCTCGGCGTCCTGAACCTCATAGCCCAGTTCAGCGGCTGGACGGCAGTGCGCAACCTGCTGAAGAAGTAACGGCTGGTCTAATTTCTATGACCTGGTAAGAGGGCGGGTTTCCGCCCTCTTTTTTTAGTGTGCTCGGCATGGGCACTGTCTATAGGGTGAAAGTCCCGAACTCGCCCGCTGGAGGGAAGAGTCAGCGAATCGCAAGGTGGTCGGAGTAATCCGATAGCTGAAAGAAGCGATAGCAAATTTCCGGACCGAC
>JAEEGL010618171.1_pt1 | contig 16525 bp, 19 predicted proteins | sample 9134231 | NCBI WGS metagenome assembly JAEEGL01 (sample SAMN16246548, study PRJNA631951) | gut metagenome | biome: gut microbiome; feature: rumen; material: fiber-attached | host: Bos | place: Iran: Karaj | collected 2018-10
AAAATACAGAGAATTCTTTTCTTCGTAATACATCTGAAAAGAACGGAGAAGGAGGGATTTGAACCCTCGCGCCGGTTGCCCGACCTACACCCTTAGCAGGGGCGCCTCTTCGGCCTCTTGAGTACTTCTCCTTAAGTCCGAACTGCCTCTACCAATAATGTCTACTGGTATCTCTATATATGCGTGTCATGAGACACAATAGACATTTTACTTATGAAGATACTCTTTGTCAACACAAAAAACCAAATCAATAATTACCATAAAAGATGCCCGCTATAGGCGAATCCTCTGAAAGGATAATAGTATCTTCCTCACCGGTCATACTGGCCTTCAATGCGTCCAGTGCTCTTACAAAGGAATAGAAATCAGCTTTGCTTTCATCAGAATATGCATCTGAAAGAATGCGCATGTACTCCGCTTCTCCTTCAGCAATGATCCTTGCAGCTTCTGCTTCCGCGTTGGAAAGAGTTATAGCCACTTCTCTGTCAGTGGTATTCATGATGATCTGTGCCTGAGCAAGTCCCTCTGCATTATACTGTGCCGCAATATTTTCTCTTTCAGAGATCATTCTGGTATATACAGCCTGTTTGTTATCATCGGGAAGATCCAGCTTTTTTACATCTACGGTAAGTATCTCTATTCCATACTGTGATTCGATGTTGTTGATCTGATTCATGATCTCTTCAGTAAGAGAAGTGATCTCTACAACTTCGGTTTCTTCATCAACAGTCATGTCTCTGGAAACGACATCCGTATCATCTGCAGTTACAGTAACTGTCATTTTTCCGTCACGGCTCAGAATAACCGCATCCTGTGTCATGTTGGAAATGGTATTTTTCGTTGCATTATAGACGATGGTATCGATACGATTCTCTGCATTCATTACAGATCCGCTGAGCGTCTGTGCGAATTTCAAAGGATCGGTAACTCTCCATAATACATAGCTGTCTACGATCATTGTCTTCTTATCAGAAGTAATGACGTCTGAAGCAGGAAGGTCATAAAGAAGAATTTCATCAGGCACAGTATCTACGGTCTCAAAAAACGGTATCTTAAATGATATGCCCGGTGTGCTGATTATTCTTTCAACCTTTCCGAATCTTCTGATGAGTTTGAACTGGTTTTCATATGTAACAACAAGGCATGCTCTGGCGATGATAAAAACAACTATCACCAGGATCCATACAAGCCATGCTCTGCTCTTTGCAGCTCCCTTATCCTTCTTGGGATTTCCGTTTGAATCAAAATGTTCTGCCATTTATCTATCCTCTTATCAGTCCTCAGTAACAGGCTCTGTAGTAGTTGTGGTTGTAGTGGTTATGTCTCCGAAAAAGCTGTCCAGCGGAAGCATTGTAGTAAGCTGTCCGTCGGAAGTTTCAATTATGACCTTGAGCCCCGGAAGGACAGCTTCCATTGTCTCATAGAACATTCTTCTCCTGGTAACTTCAGGGAAGTTAATATATTCTTCGTAGAGGGAATTAAATCTGGCAACCTGTCCGGTAGCTTCATTTATTCTGTCCTGCTTCGCTGCCTCAGCTTCCTGAATGATCCTGTCGGCTTCCGCTTCAGCTGCAGGTATCTCTTCGTTTCTGTATTTATTTGCATTATTTACGGAAGTCTCTTTGCCCTGCTTGGCTGTTTCTACTTCCTTAAATGCCATGCTTACTTCCTCGGTGGGAGGCTCAGCATCCTGAATGGTGATATTTACAAGCTGTATTCCTATGTCATAAGTCTCAAGCTTATCGATGATCATCTGCTTGATGTTTGACTGAATTTCATTTTTTCCGGTAGTAAGGACACTGTCAACGGTGTAAGAACCAATAGTGGTCCTGATACAGTTCTGAGCAATATTCTTCAATATCTCTACGGGATCTTCAGAAGCATAAAGAGCCTTTACAGGATCCGTAACCCTGTACTCAGCATAGAAATCAACATGCAGGAAGTTATAGTCCGATGTGATCATCATCGCTTCCTCACCATTTCCGGTGGAATTATATCCGATGCTGAATCCGTTAATGGTGGTGGAAACCTTCTCAACGGTCTGAATAAATGGAATCTTAAAATGCAGACCCGGGGTAGTTACTGCCTGAGGTGAACCAAAGGTACATACAACAGCCTGTTCTTCTTCTCTTATGGAATAAAAAGAACCGCTTGCCAGTATAACGAGCACCAGGCATATAACAACGATCTTAATGATGTTTCCCACTTTAGATGGGATCTTTACTTCTGACTTTTTCACTACTCTTCCTTTCCGATTCAATCAATCCTGTATTGTTTTTGTGATTCTTCATACAGGTTTCTTCCGGTATGATCGATCACAACTATTACGGGAAAATCTTTTACTTCAAGTTTCCTAATTGCCTCGGTTCCAAGGTCATCATAAGCAATTACTTCGGATGAAACAATGCATTTGCTTAAGATGGCTCCTGCGCCGCCCACGGCGGCAAAATACACCGCACCGTTCCTTACTATGGCATCCTTAACAGCCTGGGTTCTTTTTCCTTTTCCGATCATACCGATCATTCCAAGGTCAAGAAGATCCGGTGCATATTTATCCATACGGCTGGCGGTGGTAGGGCCTGCACTTCCTATAGGTCTTCCTTCTCTTGCGGGTGAAGGTCCCATGTAATATATTGTCTGACCCTTTATATCGAAGGGAAGTTCTTCTCCCTTTCCCAGCGCTTCATACATTCTCTTATGAGCTGCATCCCTTGCGGTATATATAACACCGGTAAGATAAACGTAATCTCCGCACTCAAGAGAAAGTGCATCCTCTTTTGAAAGAGGCATGGTAATATTTTTATTCATATATGCCTCCTTAAAGTTCTCTTACGCTGTGACGGTTTACGTGACAGCAGATATTCACGGCAACCGGAAGTCCCGCAATATGCGTGGGATAAGTCAGGACATTTACGGCGAGAGCCGTGATCCTGCCTCCTAAGCCCCCCGGGCCTATTCCGGATTTATTGATCCTCTCAAGAAGTTCCTCTTCAAGTTCTTTAACATAGGGAATATCAGAATGCTCTCCGGCGGGACGAAGCAATGCCTGCTTGGAAAGTATTGCTGCTTTTTCAAAAGTACCGCCAACGCCGACACCCACAACCATGGGAGGGCAGGCATTGGGACCTGCATCGTTCACCGCGGTAAGCACCGCATCTTTAACACCCTCAATTCCCTCAGCAGGTTTGAGCATGAAGATCCTGCTCATATTTTCACTTCCGAAACCCTTAGGAGCCAGGGTAAGCTTAAAACCGTCCCCGGGAACAACGTTGTAATGGATGACCGCAGGAGTGTTGTCCCCTGTATTTACTCTTTCTATGGGATCTCCGACTACTGATTTTCGAAGATACCCCTCAGTGTAGCCCTTTCTTACTCCTTCGTTAATAGCATCTGAAAGGGATGCACCGGTAATGTGCACATCCTGTCCCATCTCAACAAACACGACAGCCATACCGGTATCCTGGCATATGGGTATCATGTCCTCACGGGCAATCTTAAGATTTTCTTCGAGCTGGGTAATGATCTGTTTTCCCAAAGGGGAAATCTCTGATTCTCCCGCATGCTTTAAAGCAGCTTCCATGTCGGGAGTAAGATGATGATTGGCCTCGACGCACATTTCCGCCAGGGCCTTTGTTATTGATTCGGAACTGATCTCTCTCATTATTTTTTCAGAAGGTCCTTTACCTGTACTAATTCTTCTGCGGAAGGAGAGGTGGGATCCCAGAGGATCTTCTGACCGTCTCCTTCATATCTGGGAATAAGATGGAGATGATAATGCTTTACGGTCTGACCCGCAGCCTCTCCATTATTCTGAACAACGTTAAGGCCATCGGCTTTAAGAGTCTCCACCATATGCTGTCCCAGCTTCTTTGCAAGTTTCATGGCATCGGCAGCTGTTTCTTCGGGAAGATCAAAAAGCGAATCCGCATGATCCTTGGGAAGGATAAGAGCATGTCCCTTTGTGGCGGGGCCGTTATCCAGGATCACATTGAATTTATCATCTTCGTAAATTGAATTGGTGGGAATATCACCGTTTGCCAGTTTACAAAAAATGCAATCGTCTTTTTTCATTATATAAACCTCCGGTAATTATTTTGAAAAAACAAGCACTTTATCGAGTCCCGCAAGAAGAGGAAAATCTCCCTGCATCTTGGTAACTGCTCCCGACATAAACGCTCTCTGGAAAGTCATTCTGCCGGATACTATATCTTCCATAACAGAACGCTTCATATCCATCCTGATATCGGATGTTTCCACCTTGTCATAGCGAACATCCAGTTTTGCACCATGGATGTCTATCACAAGATCGTTCTTTTTTTCCTCGATACTTATAACAAAAGTACCGGATACATCCGCTGAGGGCTTGAATGCCTTTTTGATATCTCCGATATATTCTTCCTCACTACCCGCATCCTCGGCCTGAAGAATATTTTTGAAATGACCGGCCAGTTCCTGGATATCCTCTTTCTGGGTACGGACATAGTTTTCATCGGAAACATATTCGGACAGCTGCTCCGCTTCGGGTACGGAAAGGGGAATGGGATTGGGAGTTCCTACTCTCTGGGTGAGAGAATTCTTGCTGGAAGGGAATGTCTTCTCTCTCTGGTTAACGCCACGATACAGTTTCTCTGCCTGTGCCTCGATGATAGATACATAATCCGCATTAACTTCGACTTCAAGAGGGTTTGCTATATATCCCGAAAGTCCGGTAAGCACACGTCCGCCGAGGGTTTCCCAGGCATTGGAAAGATCGGTGAGCACCTGCTTCTCTCCATATGTCCTGGCGATAACAACAGGCATCATATAGATCTCACTGATCCTGGATTTATCTCCGAACTGCCAAAGAGCATCCAGAAATTCCAGCATATAACCGCCCATTCCGAACCATTCAACGCAGGAAGCAAGAACGATGCCGTCTGCCTCCTTGATGGTCTGGCTCAAAGTGGGAATGGTATTTTTATATTCATAGAGATTATAAAGAGTGACTTTAACGCGAAGTTCCTCAAGGACCTTCTGCATTCTCTCGATGACCGAACGGGTAGGATCATCAATGACTCCACGTCCGCCATAATAGATGTTTATGACCATACCGGACTCCTTTCAGTCTGATATCAATCCTTTACGGCAAAATAGAAAACTCCGGGCAGGTAACCACTGCCCTCCAGCTGGCACAGTATCTTTATCATCCTGTCATCAACAAGGTGATATACATTGTTGATATTCTTTTCCCAGGGGATGATCTCCACATAATCCCTTTCATCGGATTCAAGATGGGACAAAAGTCCTACCCACTCGGATGAATTCCTGCTCTTCAGTCTGCCGAAATCAAGACTAACGTAATCGGGACCATCTTTTGTGTTCTTCGCCAGAAAATCCTTAATGACCTTCGGATTCCTTGCAAAGGGAGCACTGAAAATATCATGCTCGTTTTTCAGGATCACCTTTGTCCAGGTTTTTTGCGCTTCTTCCTTCGGAGCTTCCGTAACCTTTATAAAAGACTGTTTTCCGTATGCATCGGTCTTCCTTACATAGGTGGAATCAGCTTCGCCCATGCCGGATCCGGGTGCTTTAAGCAGGATCTTCTCATTGGAGATAAAATGCTCCCAAAGGACCCTTCCTATGGCATCAGCGGTAAAGGGAAAATCCAGAGATTCCTTTATCTGCCTAATGGAATAACCAAGGTCAGCCAGATGCTTTATTCCGTCGCGCCCGGCAAAGGATTCCTTCATACCGGAAAGCGCCTGATCAAAATATTCGTTTTTTGACATTTCCCGCCCTCCGGTTCGTTAAAACCTTTGTCATTTAATATATCATATCCCGCCCCCGGTAACAAATCAGGGCAGTCTTTACCTATTCCATAGTAAATAACTGACTTCAGAAAAAATAATGCTCCCAACCATAAAAGTTGAGAGCATTCGAAACTTACCTAAAGACTAAAACTTAAGTTTTTCATTGATTTTTTCAATCTGCTTCTGAGCCTTAGCGATAATCTTCTCATTTCCGGATTCTTCAGCAAGTGTGAGAACTTCTTCCCAATCTTCAAGTTCATCAAGAAGCATTCCCTTGTATTGTTCGTTTGTCATTCCCATTTCTTCTACCATACCCGATACCTCCGTCGGGCCCTTTCTTTTGGTTTATTCCAAGTCAGAAGAGAGCCCTTTGAAGGATCTCCTCTCGTTTATCCTTAAAGGAGTCCTTCCCATTAAGGATATTGTAGCATGTTTGTGCTGTTTGTGCCACGATCACGCAAATACCATTCTTCTTGTTGCTATCCGGATCTCGTCTCCCTTTACAAGTTTTTTCTGCTCATATGGTTTTAAGCGAACTCCGTTTTTATATGTGCCATTAGTTGAATTCAGATCTTCTATATAATATTCACCATCCTTAAAATATACTCTTGCATGCATCCTGCTAATCTCAGCTTCTTCCATTATCAGATCAGCCTCCGCTTCCTTTTTCCCAATCACCACAGAATCCTCGCCCAATTCCATCAGAATATGACCGGTTTCACTTACCAGTTTTCTTTTATGGTCATCAATCGTCAGATCGACAAACACCGTACCCTCCGGTTCCGGTTCGGGATCACTGTAGGTTGTCTCTTCAGCCACCTCCGGAGCATTTTCACATTCGGGAACAAGATCATATTCTTCCCGAAGCTGTCTGTCCTTTGCTCTTATCCGCCCAAAAATCGACCATATTCCTCGAGACCCGTTTTTTCCGGCAAACGATTCATCATATCCCCCACTCTCAGAACCGGGTTTTAATTTTAGCGGTCTCTCACCGTAACTTTTAAATCCATTCCCTATCTTTTCCGCCTGCTCATACATCTCATCCATATCAATGCCCGCAGACAATTTTTCTTTCATTCCCGGAGCATACAAAGCAGCTGTCTTATCGTTATCATCATTTTCCGGAACTTCAGATTGTGAAACGGTCGTATCTGTTTCTTTTCTCAGCTGTTCCACATCCAAAAAAACCTTTTCCTGCAAATATACATCTCCGTTATCCTTGTATTGTTCAGCCACGGAATATACACACTTCACAAGTTCTTCATCATTGTAATCCACATGTGCCACAAGAAATTCCATCATTTCAGACATGCCATTATCCTCGCTCAGATAAGGCACATATAAAAAACCGAAATTACCTGTATTCAGGTCCTGATAAACATTTGACGGATTCCAAATGATATTTCCGGTATCAAGCAAAAATCTTACTGCCTCATTTTTTATTCTTTTAGCTGCAGAAAAAAACAAAAGCAGCCATTTCCTGTCCAGGGGTTTCTTGGAATACAAGGTAGAAACATTTTGTCTTGATGTAATGTCATAATACATATATGCATCGGAATCTATGTACCTGATCTCAAATGGAAGAAAACCGGTTATTCCCCCTCTTTTCATTATGCAATACTGATATTTTCTTTCATCCGGAAGAGCCAGTTCACGTATCCTGACATAGTTATTTTTTAGTCCCCTAACATATTCGCTTACGATCATTTTTCCTCCTTTATCATTCAGATTTCAAAAATTCACTGATATCTGCTGAAACTCCCAGAGCCTTTCTGTAGCTTCTGATCACAAACACTTCCGATACCGTGGTCCTGCTCCTGGTCGCTGTCGCGTACAGAGGAGTACCATTCCTCCAAAATGCGAATCCTCCGGGTATATCCATTCCGGTTCCATCCACAGTACAGTTCACAGTGTCAGATGTGGCAGAAATATTGATACTGCCAAAATTCCATGCAATGTATTGATCCTTGTACCGGGTTTGCATTTCACTCATAACGTAATCCGCAAGTTCATCAGAACTCATTTCCCTTTGTTCACTTGCTCTTATTACTACCGCCGTTGCATCCATGGTCATCAGGACTCTGTCATATTTAAAAAACCATATCTGAAGCACTAATAGGATTACCCCAAAAACAACCGGGAAAATCAAAGCGGCTTCAATCGTAAAATATCCGCCCATTACACTTTCTTTTTTCATACAGACACTCCAGTCATATTGAACTTTATGATCGCATAAGCAAGAGTAACAAAGGGGATATAGGGCATTCTTGTATTTTTGGTTGCTTTATGCATCAGCATAAGAAACACGGATACAGCAGAAAGCATCAGGCAGGCAAGACACATCATGACTGCAGCAAAAGAACAGCTTTCACTCATCCCGATAAGCATGACGACCATTCCATCGCCACGACCGATCTTGTTTGTGTAAAATGACAGAACTGTCAGAAGAGTGCCGGGCACAGCCCCCAACAGAACACCCAGGATGACCCTGATCCGCTCCGCAGAAGGCTCCGCCCCCACAAACTTTATTGCAACGCCGGATGCGACAATAAGCGCAGATAAAATGAGCAAATATATAGATATTTCCTTGTTTTTGATGTCATAAAAGGACTGAAGAACCAAGCTTAAAAATATAGATAAACATTCCATCATCCGCCTCCGCATCTCGAACATGGTCTGTGTGAATCTTCCACTTCCGAAAGTGGAACAGGGGAATAATTTCTTGTAAGGGTATAGCAATCAAAATCGTAATGATACCTATCGCCTTCGGAGCATACGTATATCGTATCGGGAACATCTCCATGCACACAAACGGCGCACGGATAATATCTCCCACCGCTTCCATTCCTTTCATTATCCAGATCAGCAGGATCCAACCCCCGTACTGACAGCTTTAAATGAGTGCATGCCGGGGTAATATGATATACCTCACTATCAGCGGTAATGTAAACAATTCTTTCTTGATCAAGAGACTCGTCGGATCCGCTGATCTCATATCCGTTCCACAAATGCCCATAGAATCGCCCGGCCATATACATCACCGGCATTCCTATAGAATCAAGCGGTGTTTTCACCGCATATGACAGCTTTATATCCACAAAATCACTGTCTTCCCCAATGCTGCTTCCCAGAAAATTCAAGCTGAGTGATCCATTCCTTAAAGGAGACCCGCTTAAATAGTCTTCTCCCAGCTCGCCGGCCATACGGTATTTTACATACGTATAGGATAAAGCGATTCCTTCCACATCCAAGACACTGTCGGAAGGCGTTCCTTCAGCGGCACCATCGTCAGAATGACCTTCAGCGGCACCTGTATGTCCCGTTGCCCCAAGTCCCTTCATTTCCTCTGTCAGAAGGCTTCCGTAAAGGCATAACTCATTTCCTGCATTATGAAGAGAATACTGGAGGTCAGAGTGAAGCATGATCATATCAAGGGAAGAGGAGAGATTAATGAAGAAGAACAGAAAAAGCGGTAATACAACTGCTGCTTCAACCGTCATACTGCCGCAGGACAGAGATGTCTTTTCTATGCGGGAAGTGTCTTTGTTTCGTCCCGGAGAAGGATCTTTGGAAAAAAAGGCGTACCTATTGAATTTTGTATGTAAATTTGGGGTTGTCCCGCATAAAAAAGACATCTCTGCCTCTGTTCTTCCTCATTATTACGTAAACTCAATACTTCATTTTTCTTTTGATACTCACTCTGCTGCCAAAGGAACTGGTTATAACTGCGCTGCATTCGATCATCTCCATGCATGCATCCATTCGAAATTTCGAATTACCTTCACTTAACCGGATATCGCTCTCAATGATATCCATGGCCCTGAATGTCAGTTTTTCCGTATCTGTCATGTAAAGAAAAATTCTCAGATAGTCTTTATATTCAAGACCGGAGGAGGAACCGTTATCCCCTCCCGAAAAGGAACCGGTCAGCAAACTGTCCAAATCACAATGCCAGTTTGAAGAATCTTTGATAAAGGGGATCTTCCCACCTGTAAGAAGAGTTGAAGTATCATAACGGGCTTCAAGAAGTGCCCAGGCTAAAAGGATGGTATGTGTCAGCACAGGAGTCATCCAGCCGATCATACAAACAGTACATATGGTCGCCGCCAAAGCTTCTGCTTCCGCCTTCTTCCCCGTATCTGTTTCCAGATACAGCATATCCATTCCGGCCCTTAATCCTAAGATCCTCAGTGCAACGGAATTCAGGTTTTCAGCATCCACATTTTTTCCCGCTATCAGATATTCAATCTGATACCACATGGCATCATCTTCATCCACGTCACCGAATCTGCCCATGTACCTCATGAGATATTCGCCAAACAGTGCTTTTTCAAGTGCCTGCTGTGCAGGATCGTTCTCGGTATCCATGCACCCGGCCTCACCGACATTGATATTCCCATCCGATGCTCTCCCCGAGATCACGGCATCTGTATCCAGCATCCTCCGGGAAAGATTTTCCGTATCATCCAATAACAGTCCCAAAATACCTGTACCTGCTGAAGCCGAAACTTGCGAAACAGGAGAATCATATTCCGCCGGGAGTTCCGTGTATTCCGGTTCTTCCGGATGAGGTGCGCCCTCTTCATCCGCTGCAGCACATGCTTCCTCATAACCCTTTTCCTGTTCTTCTCTCTCCGTTCTTCTTCTGTTCATTTCAGCGGACGCAGCAGAAGAAACATTTGCTGCCCCCTCATTCAGCTCAGCAGATACATCCATGGTGTCAGCTGCGGTCAGTTCGGTTGATGTGACCCATCCGATCACTTCCTCAGCCGCAGTCAGACCAAGATCATCTTTTACCGCTTCAATAGCACATTCCCGAAAGATCCTTCCGGAATCGTCTGTCAGATAAACCACCGCATCAACAGAAGCACTTTCCGGACGAGCACCGATATAATCTCTGTATCCCACCCAGGATGCAGGCGGATCGTATAAATAGTTTTTCTCCATGTAATCCCTAAAATGTGCAGAGGTTTGCTCTATCCCACATACTGATGTCCCATAAGAAGAATCAATGGCAAAAATATTGTATTGTCTCATCAGTTCTCTGTGGTATTCGGCAAGCACACTTCTCATAGCAGTATCTGTTATCAATTCAGCCTCCATTCGCATTGCACTTCTTCGCGCTCCCTCTATCATTGTCAGGCAAAGACTGAGCAGAACTGCCAGAGTCATGGTCATATATACCGTGAGATATCCACCGTGATTTTTTACATTCATACAGATTCCGTCTGAGTAGTGATCTTGTCAAAAAGACTCTCCACGATCTCCGTGATCCGGCCTTTGAAAATGATCACAAGCCCCACAAGCACAACGATGATAAGGATCACTTCCACTGTTCCCATCCCATCTTCTTCATTCAAAAATTCCCTGAAGTTTTTTAGTCTTATCATTATTTTTTCCTCCTTATAAATTTATTCCGGTCAATGCCGGTATCATTATCATGACCATCACCACAGCCAGTTCCATCATCATGGGGACCAGTAATTTGGTCTGAGCAAGTTCTCCGCTCTTCTTGGCAGCAAGCACTTTCTCCTTCATAGCAATATCCGCTTCGCTCTTAAGTCGCAGGATAAAATTTGAGTTTCCTCTTTTCAGATTTTGAGACAGCATCCCTGAAAGCTTTATGTACTCGGACAGTCCGATCCTTTTCCCAAATCGTTCATAACAATCCGCTTCCCCTATACCCTGTTCCATTTCCAGACATGTATATCTCATTTCTTCATATACCGCCCCACAACCTTTCCTGCCTTCATCGGTTATCCGGATAAATGCGGCCTTTACTGTCATACCCGCACCAACATACATGGCCAGCTGCCTCAGGATCTTCGGGTACTGTTTTTTCAGTTCTTCTCTTTTTTTCTCCGCTTTATCGGTCAGATCTTTTTCCGAAGCAATATATATAGCTGCAGCCACAGCTATAAATAATCCGAGGATCAGTGCACTGTCATCTTCAGATCTGTATTCCCAGCGAATGTCTTTTTCATCAATTGTTTCCGGAAGCGTCAAGTTTTTCTCATATCGCTTTTCTGCTTCTTCTACGGATAACATTTCCATAAGTTTTTTTCTGAGAGCTTCTTCCGCTGTAAGTTCCGGAGGTGTAACATGCACGGCAATATCTGTCATCCACTCCATTTCCGAATATTGAAGAAGTGCGGTAAGGACAACATCCCTTTCCTCATCCTGCTCATGTAATTCCCCTTTGTAAGCACTGATGACTGAAGGATCCGAAGATCTCCATGTAACCTTAAATGGATATCCGTCATATTTTTCTTTAAGCACCAAATCTGTCGTAACATGGCAAAGATCTGAATTATTTCCACTGATCAGATCTTCCAATCTATCCTTAAAACCTTTAAAGTATTCTTCCAACTCTTCTTCTGACAGCTCTCTGGTCTGAAGTCCCAGATCTATATCCACTTTTTCTTCTCCGACATAAGCGTAAAGTTCCAGTTTCTGCTGTTTCCCGTTCCATTCATTTCTCACAAAACCCTCATCGGGTATCCTGCGATCACTGATCCCGGATATCTTCATGGCCGATGCCAATATGATCCCTACTGTTAAAACGGTAAGAGTAGTTTTAATCCTTTTTATCCAAAAATCCCTGTAAGATTTAGTCAGATCTTCAGAAGGAGTGATATATCGGAGTTTTTTCAGTATTCCCGGATCGGCAGCACGTTTTCCGGGAAATATATTCTGATATATAAAAAGCGCGATCCTGTCCGACATACTCATCACTCCTCCAGTTTCTTTAATATCCTGTCACCCAGAATAAATGCCACCACATATACAGCCAGTAATCCGGACATTATTGCTATTCCGGTGAGATTTCCATATAAAGGATCAAAATATCCCGGACTGCTGATACCTACATACGCTAAGATTCCAAAAGGCATAAGCCTCATGATATTCAATTCCATTCGTCTTCCGGATAAAGCGGCAAACATTTCCTCAGATACTTCCATTTGTGTTGAGATTGTATGGGCGGCAGAAGATATCACTTCACTCATACTTCCTCCGAATCTTTTAGCAATGGCAAAGATTCCGGCGAAATCTCGTATCACTTCACTGTCACTTCTTTTGCCCAGATCCGTCAGCATTTCTTCAATGGTGATATTGATGATCAGCCCCTTTCTTATGGCATCCATTTCTTCATATATGATTGAATCCTTTCCGAATTGCCTTTCCATATCCCTGCCGCTCTGAATGAAAGCATTCTCTACCGAATAACCGGCTTTTATCGCCGTTTCAACGCTTCGAATGGCCTCCATGAATTCCGTCTCAAGCAGTTTTTTATCTGTCTCAATAAGCTCTTTAGCTCTTTTTTTGAAATACAGCACACCTATAAAGGAAAGAGGGATCACTGCAATAAAGCTTCTGTAAAAGAAATATGCGGGAATACCGACACATAAAGCCGCCCTTATTGTGGTTTCTATCAGTTTTTTTCTATCCCACCTGACTTTTGTATAATCCCGCGCGCTCGAGCTTTCCCCTTTCCAAAAGTTCGTTTTCTTTCCGAAGGGAACCGATGATCCTGCCGTTTTCATATCCGTCTTCACAGAACCGGTATAACCTTTGCGTACAGATCTCCCCGTTTTCATATCCGCAGACCTCCGATATTTCCAAAACTTTTCTTGAGCGATCCCTGAGTCTCCCCAAGTGGACGATGACATCCAGTCCCGACGCTATCTGCTGCCTGATGGCAGCCAGAGGCAGTTCCGCAGCCATGAGAACCATGTTTTCCAGTCGTGAAAGCATATCTTTTGAGGAATTAGCATGTCCCGTCGACATGGATCCGTCATGTCCTGTATTGAGGCATTGGAGCATATCCAGTGCTTCGCCACCCCTGACTTCACCTACAACAATCCTGTCGGGGCGCATTCTTAGCGATGACCTGATCAGATCCCTGATACTTATTTCATCCGTTCCGGGCCCGGGATTTCTGGTCTCAAGACTTACAAGATTTTCTATTCCCTGAAGCCTGAGCTCTGCACTGTCTTCGATGGTTATCACCCTTTCGTCCGAGGGGATAAATCCGCTGAGTACATTCAGGAAAGTTGTTTTTCCACTCCCCGTTCCTCCGCTTATAAAAATGTTGTACTTAGCCTTCACCAATATCTTTAAAAATTCCGCTGCTTCTTCGGTAATGGAACCATATGACAGCAGTCCCTCCATCGTGACCGGTTTTTCCGGAAATCTTCTTATAGTCACAGTCGGTCCTGTCAGGGCCACCGGAGGAAGAACGATATTTACTCTCGATCCATCCGACAGTCTCGCATCAACTATCGGTGATGACTCGTTGACGGTCCTGTTGCATCCCGCAACTATCTGCTGGATCACATCCATGAGTTTTTCTTCAGAATCAAACCCTTTATCAAGTCTCGAAAGAGCTCCGGCTTTTTCCACAAAAACATTTCTGTATCCGTTGATCATAATTTCGGTAACGTCCCTGTTATCCATAAAACTCTGAAGAATATCCAGCCTTCGCAGGGAATCAAATACTTCCCTGGCTATATTTCGTTTTTCTCCGACAGACAGTAGTCTTAAATCAGGCGATTCAAGAATGCAGTCATCTATCAGGGCCTCCACTTCTTCATCCGTATATTCATGTCCAAAGTCCAGCCGGTTCCTGACAAGTGATCGGAGTTCCTCTTTTGCATATACGATATCCATCAGAATGCTCCTAACTGATCCCTGATATAATCAATAAAATCCCCACCGTAAATTTCTCCCGTAATGGACGGTACTTTGTTCACAGAAGGTGGCGAGCACCTTATGCTTTTATCAAGAATGTCTTCATATTTATATATTTTCAGGATGTTTTCGTAATTCTCCGTCTTTCTTTTGGCTACCCTGTCATGTCTGGTCAGGGTATATATCCGGTCACACATCCTTAAAATTCCAAAGATTCCATGTATGTTTTCCGACAGATCCAGGATCACGTAAGAATACCCTTCCAGAGCGCATATCCTGAAAAGAAAGGTTTTCCATTCATCCTCCGGAATCTCGGCAATATCACATCCCGATATTGCAGCAGGTATATAATCAAGACCGGATATGGTTCTCACCATGGATTTAAATCTCAAAGAAAAAATCGATGGCGGGCTCTTTATGAAGTACATAAGATCCGAAAGATTCTTAATTCCTTCAGTTGATGTCAATTCTTCAAAGCCCTCACAAAATGCAAAACTCAAGTACAGGACTCTCCCCCGCTCCAATAAAAGCCTTCCCAACAAAACAGAAAATGTTGTTTGATAACATCTTCTTACCGGTGAAAAAAAACCGATCAGCTTAGCCTTGTCCCCGCATACTTCCGGATCGTAATTAGCGGACGCATCCATATCCAGGGAATATATTTCAAGGATCTTTCTGATGGTGTCTTCAGCTGCCTGATATTTTTCAACCACAGTTCCATCCTTAATACCCGCTCCATCCTCAAGAAAAATCACTTTCCCCGCTTTTATCCTCGCAGCTGCGTCTCTGCAGGAAGCAGCGATCAAAAGCACATCCGGTTCTCTTCCGACACATATCTTGTACAGATCCTCTTTTGAAGTACATGCCGCCACCTTCCAGGGGAGGCCCTTAATCCCAAGAAGAAACTCGCACATAAGATTTGCGTATTCTTCGTCCCTGTCGTAGAGAACTAATATCTTTTCAGATCTCATGTTCAGTAAATCCCTCCAAGTCCTATCAGTGCACTGATAAGCATGGGCCCCGCCAGAGGAACCCCGGCTTTTTTGGTTGCCTCTTCGCTGCAATGGTATCTGCCCGGTTTTCCGGTCTTTAATGTCTGTCCAATATATAAAACAAGACTCTGTATCCTTTTTCTTATTCCACCCTCATATGTGATCTTTATGATTCCAAGAACAGTCCCGGCCAATAAGGCGAAAAACAAAAAATATAAACCTCTTATGCCTGGCAAAAACCCGGTACAGACCGCCAACAGCTTTACATCTCCGGCGCCGAGTGCGCCTATGGCAAATACCGGATAAAGGAATAATGCCGTCCCAAGCACTCTGATCAAGAGCATGCCTGTCGCCATTCCACCTTCTGAAAAAAATGTAATAGCCACTAAACATACGAACATCCCTGCTGTGAGAAGGTTGGGGATCTTTCGCTGTCTGATATCGAATATGGTCGCAGGCACAAGGAAAAATATCATGATCTCCATGATTTCCTCCGCATGCTTCAATTGTTAATGTTGTGATCTATGGGATGAACATCCCTTTACGAATATGTCCTTACGGACATCATCCGCAGCACCTGAAGTTTTGATGATCTTCGTGAAGTGCTTTGTGAATGCGATTATATGCTCCCGATTTTTTGATTTCAATATCAAAATCGCATATTTTTCATTTTCGTGAACTTTTACTCAAAATCCCCGACACTCGCGTCATTTTCAGAAAATTTTCCTTGAAAACACTGCATTTTTGTCCTTGTACATATTTTTTTTATAAAATTTTTTCGAATGTATTTTTATGCAGAGTTTCCATGTTTTTTCGCATACTTACGTTGTTTTTGGTGGTTTCACAGACATAAATATGCAAAATAGTTTCCTGCGTTTCCTTTGATACCACTAAATAACGCATAAAATCACGATTTTTTTGTTTTTTTAGTGGTTTTCTTCAATTTATATGTGCTAAAATTCCTACTGTTATGAATTCTGAACGGATGTCCGAAGGTAAATCCGATTACAGTATCGAATATTCCAGGGATGAAAAAGGGCGTCTGAAAAAGAA
>JAEEGL010733756.1_pt1 | contig 16525 bp, 14 predicted proteins | sample 9134231 | NCBI WGS metagenome assembly JAEEGL01 (sample SAMN16246548, study PRJNA631951) | gut metagenome | biome: gut microbiome; feature: rumen; material: fiber-attached | host: Bos | place: Iran: Karaj | collected 2018-10
ATTCGTTAATCCTATCAGATGCATAGCCGATGGCCGAATTGTAAATGCGCAGGAAGGATATATTTTTTTCAGCCAAATTTGTCCAAAAGATGGGCGTAAGGCGTCGTAGAATATAATTACAAATTATTTGATCAAAGGAGGAGTTGCCATGAACAGTGCAGTTTGCAATGAGTTGATCGATGAAGGATATGTTATGCCTATGCATATCTCGCCGCTTATCACGAATACGCGCATTAATAAGCTGGAAGATCCAAATGACGGGTCAGGAGAAGGCACGGGAAAGAAAAACGTCCTGCATACTCCGCATTTATGTGCGATGGATAATGATATCCGGACCAATATGGATATGGGGTGTAACAGAATAATACTTGCATGCCGGGATTTAAGCACGGTGCGAAGGGCAAGCAGATATTATATGATGCAGTGTGTTAAGTATCATAAGGCGATGAACTTCTATGGATTTAATGAAGATGATTTTCCGGAGGGAATACCGGCGATCGATGAAGACTGTGATGATGACGAACTGGAGGATCTCTATGATGAGGCAACCCGGGGCAGCAGTAATGTATTTGAGGTGTCATTTGAGACCATAACCGATATTCCGGCGGATAAAAGCGTGGATAACGTGTACCTCAAGGCAGTGCTCTCTGATATGGTCAGCGGCGCCACATATCTGTTCACCGGGTTTGAGGATGGAAAGGATATTGACAAGAAGGTTCAGGCCATCCGGGCCATAGCGGGAATGGAGAAGTTAAAAGAGAAAACAGGCAAGGAAAATGACACGATCTTCATGTGGATAAGACCTGAACAGATCCATGAACCCTGGGTACTGGATCTTGAGATGTCTGAAGGCTTCAGGATCCTCAATGTGGATTCTCCGACAGATGATTATTATGCCGATATGGTGCTGAGAATGCTTGCGCGGACCGGCACACGCCTTGAAGATGGTGTGAGCGCAGATGATGTCGTTATGACGGTCAGGCACAAGCTGGGCGGTCTGTTTGATGAGCAGAGCCTGGACTGGATGTTCAGAAGAGCCATAGAGTTAGCACGGGATCGTGGAGTGGCAGGTGGGATGCTCGAACTGAAGATGACAGACTTCATTCCTGATTACGATCCGGAGCAGAGTGCATTAAACAGGCTTGAGTCAATGATCGGGCTTAAGAACCTGAAGCGTATGATAAGTGAGGCCGCAGCCCTTAAGAAGGAGCAGATCAGAAATCCGAAGCTTAAATGCATTATAATGCATAACTCCATGATATTCTTCGGAGATCCCGGCACCGGCAAGACTACCGCAGCTAAGATATATGCTGACTGCATGGCAGAAGGGGGATATTCAAACGGCGTATTTGTCTATGCAGCCAGGGAGGATATCATAGGCAAATATGTTGGTCATACATCCCCCAAGATCGCCGCCAAATTCAAGGAAGCCAGAGGTGGAGTGCTGTTTGTGGATGAAGCAGGTTTTTTTCTGAATAAAGATTCGGGAGGGTATGTCGGAGAGGCCCTTAAGGAGTTTGTCAGATATATGGAAAGTATGCCGGATGTGACAGTCATATTCGGATTGTACGAGAGGGAGGTTGAAGGCTTCCTGGCGCTTGATGAAGGACTTCGTTCCCGTATATCACAGATGATCAGATTCGACAGTTATACTAATGATGAACTCTACAGCATAGCGCAGAAGATGTGTGAAGATTTCGGGTACAGTCTGGATCCGAAATGCAGACAGTATATCATTAAATATGCCGACGAACTGAGACAAAATGATGATTTCGGCAATGCAAGGGATATAAGACGTCTTGTGGAGAATTCCATCCGCGCCCACAGCGTGGCTCTCTATGATGATACGTCTCTTGCCGCCGGAGCGTCGATCCGGCCGGATATCATCAGCATGTCAGACATTAAGTCAGGGATCGAACGTTCACGCAATGAAGCATCGGAGAACAAAGCCCGCAGAAGGATAGGATTCGATGTATCGGAGTATAAGTTGAGCGAGGCAGTATAACATTAAGTATTTTATTCTATTACGAGGAGGAGGATAATTATGATATTGAAGGAATCTTTCAGGATGCAGAATCATTTGTCTGAGCTTTCCGGTCAGGCACTGTTGTTTCTGTCTGAGCGAGATAATGTCATGAAGGTCAAAGAGGAGCACCTTCGCAGCAAGAGCAATCCAAATGCACAGGATGAGACCATAGAGGTTCTAAGACCCACAGAGATGGTCCCTGATAAAGTCATCGCTCTATATCTGGATATTCTGTCGGAACGCGAGAAACTGTCCGCTGCGATCAGTAAGGCAAAGAACTCTGCTGACATAGATATTGATTCAGCCATCTCGATCAATAAGGAGAAGCAGTATGCGATCAGGCAGTTTAAGGGCCTTGCGAGGCTTAAATCCTCGGAGAGTACGACTGCAGGTCGTGATTACCTGATCAACACAGAGGGTAATCAGACGCCCTATGTGTATACTGTCAAAGCTGTAAATACCATCGACTTTGACAGAGAGTCACTCCGCGGGATGATCAAGCGGCTCCAGAGGGAGTCAGACGAGGTATCCTCAAAGATCGATCTGATCAATGTTACCTTGGAAGTGGATTATACTCCCAAGTATGATATGGACGAATCTTTTGAGGATGCATACGAGAAGTTCGTCGGCTGATCTCATTCGGGTTGCCGATACAAAAGCCACGATCTGCGGTCTGCCGCTTCGGTGCATCGAAGTGTAGAATGCACAGTATGCAGCAACTAAAGAGCGCTTTTCCATCCTTCGGATGGATCATATACATGAAATGATGAGCCGGTCGTCATTATAACAGGGCCGCTACAACAGTACAGCAATACATGTTGTGATGGTCGAAATATCACGTCATCCGTTTCATGATACGCGACATATCAGTTCGACATAACCGCATATCGACAGATCGAGCTATCGCGCTATATAAATACGTTTCGCCAGAGATAGGGTCGCAAGCCCGATAAGGCAGGTAAACCTTAAACAAAATCTGAAATCTGATCTGCCGGGTGATCGCGGTCAGCCGCTATCACGCTCCACGGCATTGAAGATAAATTGGCAGAAGCGGTCGTGGTTTTTGCATCGGCAACCCGTTTTATTTGAGGAGTGAATATGTATATTTTTCTTGATGTAGATGGAGTTTTGAATACAGAGGCAGACTGGTCGCGGAAGGTTTATTCCCTTGACTCCCGATGCGTAGGATCCTTTTGTAAGCTGCTGGGCAGTTTGAGTGATCCGAAGATCGTTCTGACTTCCACCTGGAGGAATGGGATCGCCAGAGACGGCACAACGGCAGTTCATATAGATGACCTGAAAAATGCCCTTGCTCCTGCGGGTATTACATCGATTGATAAGACCGGAACGGCTCCGGACGGCAGTCGAACGAAGGAAATCGACCATTATCTCAGGAGACACCCCGAGGATGATCATATCATTCTGGATGATGATCCGGATCTGTTTGATCAGAAGGACAAAACACCGCATCTGTATATTACATCAGCCAAGACAGGGCTAACGGATACAGATGTGGACAGGATCTTGAAGCTGATAAAGCAAGGGCATTTTTAGGAGAGGGCTTTTATTACACCGGTATCAGTTGAGATCGAGGATATATAGATGTGTGATCGATTATATGAAGATATTGAAGAGATAACAGAACTGGTTCCGACAGAGGAGATTGGCAGTTTCAGCAGCATTCTTGAGAAGGCCGTCATGTCTTTTGATGAAAATCTGACACGAAATATGGAAAGCCAGATGTTTTATGCATATATACGTGATCATTTTGTGGATGAAGGGAGTATTTTAAATGAAGACTATATACCGCCCCGAAAAGAAAACAATGTTAAGTTAGACAGCATTGAGAAGAATGCGGATTATAAGTTTACCAGTTATGCAAAAACCATCAAAGAGACAGGGTATGCCAGGGAAGGCAAGAAGGCCATGATATTTGTTGATAATGGCAATGTGGTTCTGGCTTTTGATAATACATACAAATACCAGGAATGGGATGAATTATTCGAAGAGATCACTGAATACGGGGTGTGTGGGAAAAAGGGACTGACGAGAGCTTTTATCATCTATACCGATTCATCCTACACGCTGCCCATATGGACCTTGTATGAAAAAACCATAGCCGGATTTGCTGTTGATATGAATACCAAAACCATTACGCATTTTTCGCCCGAGTCAGCCATACTGATATTTCATTCGTTATATCAGTTGTGCAGCCTTCAGTATAGTTACAATTATTGCTGTCGTTTGCACATGGCACATATGTATAGTGATTTAGCTATTGAAACCGGGACTGATCCCTATGTGAATCTCTTCAAGGAGAGGCTGGACAAGTATCAGTATGATTATGATGAAATGGAACTGCTTAGGCAGTACGAGATATCGATGAGGAGTAATAGAGCATGAATATTTATAGATTCATCAACTCAATCCCTGAAGGAAGAATACGATGATCTGACATATCATTTCTTTGAGGGGTTATGGTTTGATTTCCCGACACCTTTTAAAAGGGGTGATATCGTATGTATGCATTATTATGATCCGGACGACAGGACTGAACATGGCCCTTGCAATGGGATAATGGTGCTTGAAAGTCTGCTTCCCTGGTATCTGAAAGAAGAGGGAGACGAAAGCTTAAGCAGATTCCTTGAAGGACATAACGGTGATAATTCAGATATGACGGTGTATGGATATTTCATTTATGAGGATGGAAATGTTTATCATGAATGCACGCAAAACTATATGGATCTTGAGTATTACAGGGGTCCGCTAAAAGATATCAGGAGATTGTATATAACCTTAAGTAATTTCATAAAAGGCGAAATAGGCATAGATCTTCTATTATATGCATACAGAAACATAGTAATGGAGAAACTACAGCAGGATTCTTTAATGAATTGGTTTACAGACGAAGGATTAAGGTTGGCTGGTCTTAGTTCTGAATATTCAAAGCTTTACAAGCGACATCATGATAGATGACGGTTGTCAAATAATGAGAAACTGTTTTGAATAATTTTATTCTGTGAAAGCGTGAAGGAGGACTTCGATTTGGAAAAGAGCATTCAGGAAATAATTGAAAAAATAAGGAGATGCGGGGATTCAGATATTGACGCGTATTTAGACAGACTCATGGAGTTGGACAGCAATGACATACTGTATTCCGGAATGGGAGAAGGATATGGAGATAATAGAGTGCTTGATGCCGTCAAAGATTGCATTGACCGGAATATATCAGAGCAGAAGATCAACGACGCGACAGACATCATACTGTACATGACAGGTGACGTAGGCCTGATGGATTCACACGATGCGACAGAATACCTCAAGAGTGTTATCCAGCAGCATACCAATGTTATATCCGGATGTTCGTATGATGGTTCTATGGCAGAGAGGTGTGAGGCGTATGTTATTTCATTTTCGTGACATTGATTTTTTTTGGGGGGGGGAGATTAAAATAGTATCTACAGTTCTTGGACTTATATATCTGCAGAGATGATATAATAATCCATAGAGCTTGCATACTGGAAACGCAATACGTATCAAAGAAGGATTTCTGCTTATCATAATTAAAAAGGGAGCTTAACATGAATAACGAATGGTCAAAAGAATGGATAAAAGAGATAAAGATTGGAACGACCGGATTTGAGCCATATCCGCTTCAGTTTGCGAATGTAGAGCGTATAGAAAAAAATGACGCGGTATATATCCTTGATGAGACCGGGAGCGGTAAGACTATTAGTTCAGGTTTGATGGCACTGCATTATCTGTACAATAATCCCGATAAAGACGTGCTGATCCTTACGGTTCCTACACTAAAGAGAAGCGGACAGTTCATTAATGACTGGTTCAGTAAACTTCCCTTTAGAGAGATTAATCTTCAAAGCAGGATTACAGTTGAAAATAACGTATTCAGTAATATAGCTAAACATAAAAAGCAAAATGATGATAAGTGGGGACTTATCGTTATAGATGAGGCCCACGGCTATCTTGAAGCTGACAAAAGAAAAGAAGCTGTTAAAAAGCTTAAATCCGATAAGGTGATCTTTATGACAGCCACTCCTATCAAGAGAGGCGAGTATAATTTGGAGGATTATATAAAACTAGCTCAGGAGATATTGGTAAAAGAAGTCGACAGTAGTTGGCCTGATAAACTGCCTGATAAACTCATCCCAAATAAAAAAGGACTTTCAATCTGCGCATCATTCGATGAATCACTTCCCGTGACCAGATACTTTAAGGATACCGTCAAGGCACTGGAGTATGTTGAAGACGACGGGGTTATCGATTTTGAGAAAACAAAAGCCGTACGAAAGATTCCTGTAATTTGGGATTATGAACCTGGAAAAAAAATTCAAAGGCTTGTCGATGAGATAAAGCGAATAAGACGTACGGAGGATGCGGATAATGCGGATAATACGGATAATACCGCCCCATCTATGCGGAGCAGATTCATCGTATTCACAAAACTGATTAAGAAAGAACAGGAGAAGATTGAAGAGTATCTGCAAAACGATGACAGATTTACACAATATACAGGAGAACAAAGCGATAAACTGACATATAGATGTGTTAATGGTAATTCGGAGAGTCAAATAGAAGAATTCTCATCAAACGGAGATGGCAAAGTGTTGCCGGATGTTTTGATCATCACATATCAGATAGCGGAAGCGGGCGTGAATCTTCCGGGATACAACTATGTGATCAATTATCATGTTCCCCGTTTTCCCTCTGCAATAGAGCAGAGGTTCGGAAGGATAGACAGGATGGGTAAAAGCAATGGTACCCGTTATGATGAGATTAATATGGTCTTTTTACTTTCCGATAGGTATTTTGATACAAATAAAATGAACTACTATCAGGCCATAAGCATCTATCTTAACGAATTGCTCACAAAACTACCATCTAAAAATTCTCTGCTGTCCAAAGAAATCCTGGACTTCTTCTTTGATGATATAAAGAATATAAAGACACGGCAAGATGAGATAAAGAAATACGAAAACCAGCTTGGAGCAATCCTTAAGATAGCAGATGATCTGTCTGCAGGGCAAAATGGTTCGGAAACTTTTGATCCGCAGAGTATAGATGAACCGGAACGGAAGATACTTGAGGAGTTCTACACAGAAAATGATATGACGTTATTCGAAGATGGGGCAGAGAATGCACAGAGGGTGAAAACTGTGTCTTCGATCATTGATGAAATCCGGGACAGAATAGAGGATCTAAAAAGAAATCTGTGTGAACTTTCAGGAATGAATATAGATGATTACGGGGGTTATGAAGGTTATAAAGCTTTCCTTGATAACATAAAGGATAAGATTTTTTATTATTCAAGTGACAGACTTCAGACTCTGTATGCAATTAAGAAAGAAAAAAAAGATAAAATCGGAGAAAACAATGAAGTCGGCGAAAAGGTTGAAAGAATTGAAAAGGGATGCGCCGAGCTAATATTCGAATCGGAATCTTATACGAAATATGTCGGATACTTTAACGCCAATATACGTGATCTGGTAAAGCTTACGGAAATATATGATAAAAAATCAGAAAAGCTAAAAACTAAATACTCAGAATATCTGGAAGAGTACTTTGAAAAGAGGTTCATTGCAAGAGGTGGGAGGGGCGATTTTGATCTAATCTTCATGCTACCGGAAGAATATGAGGCTTTGTTTAAAAACGAGATTTTCCCTGAGGGATTGATTGATAATGAAGACAGGAGGATATTGTGTAAATATGCTCATAATGTGATCACACGTTTGCCATTCTTTAAGATGGTGGACAGATTTAAAGAGTCTATTGGATTCTTAAGGATAGGTGTGAATGGTAAGCAACTGGATAGATTTGATTTCCATTTGCCGAAAGAAGCACTGAAGAGTATTGAAAAAACAATTCCCGACGGTCTTAAGAAAGTTATTGGGGAGACCGACAAGAGGGAACTGTTTGTCTCGTTTAATCCTTACTATGATCGTGATAAAGGAGAATGGATAAATGCAGAATGCAGTAACTGGCTTAAACTGTTTTATATTTGTGCTGTTCCCGCATCCATGAAGTTCTATGAATTGACAAAAAAATGTCGATTGTTCTCCGAAAGATCGCAAGCAGCATGGATTGAGTATAATGAGGATTATCTGTCTGCGGAAAAGGAAGCGTATGACGGTGAAGAATATGATGAGCAGGCTGCTAGAATTCGGGACGATATACTTAAGAATACGGGCATACCGGTTTATGACAGTTATGAAGATATGGTATCGGATCAGTTTGTCAAAGAAAAAAAAGAGATAGGAACTCTTATACAACAGGTGTTTATGAGCAGAGACGAATATTTTATCGATCTTTTTTTGGGTACAAGATCTGTCACTAAAAAATTTAATTGGCGTAAGGTTTATTTAGCGTATGAAGATGTAGTTTGGTCAAAACTGTTGTCACGAATGAAATGCGGGGGAGGATATACCAATGATTGGCTGTATGGCGTGGAATTTGAGTTTTGGACATATTTGTTTTTTTCTTATTTGGACATATGGGACAGAATTGACTACGATACAAATTTTTGTAATTGGATGCAAGAAAACTTCCTTCCCCGAAGATGCTTGTCAGGTATAACAACAGGAAGAGATATCATTAAGGAGATTTTTGATAATACAATTAAAGAGATCAAAAAACAATTAAAGCATGATGAACATGTTTAGTTAGTTTGCAGTCATAGTTTATGCCGCATGGGATGATGTTTCCTTCAAACGGCTTTAGAGTATAATAATCACCATTGAATACGGACAGTTGAAAGAGTTTAGTCGGTTTGCTATCATAAAAATAACTCAAACCGTTGTACACAAATATACGGAGTCTTATCAGTGTATTCAGAAGGAGGAGGTAGATGTTATGGGTGGCAAGATAATGGATCTTCCGGAGATTCGGATAAGGCATGAAGCGCTGGCGGAAGGTGAAGCGAAGGGTGAAGCAATAGGTGAAGCGAAAGGTCAGGCTGAACGGGACAGGCTCAGATCAGAAATAGAACAACTCAAAGCTGATAAAGAACGTCTTGAAACCGAAATCTCCCGCCTGAAAGCGGAGATGGTTTCCGGATATTTATAGAACAATATTGATAACGAGGAGGGTGTCATGGGACTTAATGTTGATGCGATCAGCGAGATCGTACCGATCACGTTTTTCATAGAGAGAGAGTATGGCGCGGATATATATGCGTCCGTCAATACGCTGAAAGTAAAGCGCTCCGATGATTCTTTCTGTCCGGAATATGTACGTAGATACAATCAATATCGTGAACATTTTGCCAATTCGCTTCGCGAGAAGATCATCATGGTGACGGATGATGAAAATGTGGCAAAGAAGCTTACATTTCTTCTGGCGGGAGATGATAAATGCCAGGCTACATATGATGTTTACGAGGATGGAAGTGTTGAACAGTCGGAATATCAGGACGAGACAGAGGGAGTATTTATTGCGCAGATAGATATGCACGAATATGAATACGGCAGTAAGTCGTTTCCGGATTTTTCGATAGATGTTGATGGGGCGTACTTCTATGGAGCCAGAAATGAAGAGGATCTGAAGAAGTGCCTTGGCACAATTGTGTCATGTGATCTGAGCTGCGTGGTAATCGCGCTTAATGTGGGACTGTGGCGAACGAAGACGGCGCGCAGGATACTGCTTGATTATCCGTTTGTTCCCTTTGATGCGAGAAATATTGCTGCGGACGGTGAAGATATTGATCGTATGATCGGGGCACTGCTTAAAGATAACAAAGAATTAATAAATGAATATCTGGAAGTAGATGTGGATTTGGATCAGGATAGGATAGACATTACGAAAGAATTGTTAGAGTTGGGCACAAGTATATGCGGTAATGATCTGACAGCCGAGAATCTGATCGATATAGTTGAGTTCAGAATACGTGAAATGATCATGGTAGAATACGGCGCCGGTGAACTCATGGCGCTTATGGGCGAATCAAGCGGATCAAAAGGGTGGCGTCATGGGTGATGAACCGAACAATAAGAAGAATGTAAATGAGAATAGTAAAGGGAAGATAACATCTACGCAGGATGATTATGCCGGATCTGTTAAGATGATAACAAAATCAGACAGAGAAGGCATGAGCGAAATAGAATTTGACGAATTATCCTGTAAAGAAAAAGTGTCTTTGGAATTAGAAAAAAGTCTTATTGACTTTATAATATTAGGAATTCTTAAGAAACGTCGTCCTAAAGCATTTACCGCTTCAGAGGTCAATGAAAAGTATTTTCAACTTATCGATACAAGGATGGGTGCTATTCTCACTACTGATGAATACGATGAATGGGTAGACAAGGTTGAAGGTGAAGAAGATAAAGAAGATGAAGAAGATGTAGAAAATAAAGAAAAGAAAAAAAATACAGAGAAAAAAAAGAAATTAAGAACAATTACAAGACATTTAAAGGATCTGAGAAACTTTTTTGCAATCAATAATGATCCTGCATTTTCGGAAGAAGGCGACCCGTTTGTTAACATTATCACCGAATTGATCGGCGGTTCTATACGATCAAAGGTTAAAGCACAGGATTATATGCCATGGAAGAAAGATGACACCAATAAACAAACCAATAAACAACACGTGTACTATTTTGAAAGTAAAACCGGATCGTGGGATCAGAGAAGAACGACAGGATCTGACAGGGCGCCTGCTGATAGAAACAAGGAATTATACATTAAGAATTCGCAGCATACTAATAATGTAATAACATGGGAGAAACCGGTTGACACCATGAAGGAATAATCAAAGATCATTTTTTTTGGAGCCTGGACAAATGTGTCCAGGTTCTTTTTATGTTCTCTGGTACCATGAGTATACAGAGTCGTTTCAAAAAGGAGGAAACATTACCATGACCAAAGCTTTTACTTATACTATCGAAGAAGCGAAGCAGGAACTTGAAAACAGCTTCAGAGCCTATCTGGCAAAATCAGACACCGGCGCATACATTATACCGGAGATCAACCGGCCGCCGCTGTTCTTAGTAGGCCCTCCCGGAGTGGGCAAAACTGAAGTGTGCGAAGTCGCAGCACGTAATCTTAATCTGGGTTTTGTAAGCTACAGTCTGGTCCACCATACGAGGAACAGCCTGCTGGGTCTCCCGGTGATGAGGAACGGCGCAGACGGTTCCAAGTATACGGAGTATACCGTGAGCGAGATTGTTGCCGCGGTAAATGAACAGTACATGGAGGGATATGAAGAAGGGGTACTTTTCCTGGATGAGTTTCCGTGCATGTCTGATACGGTGACGCCTGTGATGCTTGCATTTCTCCAGCAGAAGACTCTGGGCAGACATAAGCTGCCGGAGGGCTGGATCATAGTTCTCGCAGGCAATCCTCCGCAGTACAACAAATCGGTAAGGAAGTTCGATACCGCCATAACAGACAGGCTCAGGATATTGAATATCGATTATGATGCGCAGACCTGGCTGGAATATGCTGAAGCCAGGGGCGTATATCCGGTCATAAGGGACTACCTGAGCATTCACAAGAATCATCTTTTTAACGTTGATCCCGAACACAATGATGAGACCGTAACTCCCAGAGCCTGGGTGAATCTTGGGGAGACGCTTAAAAGTTACTCTGATCTGGGACTGAAAGTGGATATGAGACTCATATCGCAATTTATCAAGTGTGACAAGATCGTTACATCATTCTGGAAGTATTTTAATTCGTCGCTCGAACGCCTGAGCGTGCGTGAAATGGGGATCATCTACAGAAACGGAGAATCTGATCCGGATTATAATGCGTTGGTAGAGCGGGTGAGCAGCATAAAAGATTATTACTCAATATATAAGATCGCTGAGGAACTGGCAGAGTATGCTGTCGGGTGTGCCGTAGATGATATCAGGGGTGAAGATGGAGCGAATAATGATGTGGCCGTACGGCTTGAAAATGTATTCGGGTTTATCGGCAAACTGTTGTCTTACGTAGCGGAGTTAGGTCAGAATCGTAATGCTATGGGCAGAATGTTAGCAGAGAAGATCAACAAAGAGTCTGAATTGTTAAGATACATAGGTTCTCACAATGTTCCCTCGTACGGCAGGATAATGGCGCAGGTTTATGATGTACGCGTAACAGCATAGGGAGGAGTAATGACATGATCGGTATGCCGGAATTAAATAATCCAGAAACCGGGAAAAATAAGGCTTTTGCCCGAAGGATCATAGATCAGGCGATCAGACAGATAACCCTTAAGGTACCTGAATTTGCATATGCGCTCAGTTATTTCGGGCATAAGACCACAGACAGGGAGATCAAGATTTCCACGGATGGGAGGTCGTATATATATAATCCCAACCGTCTGGTGAGGCAATTCTCTCGGAATGGAATAAGATATATCGAGGGACAGCTTATTCACGTACTGCTCCATTATCTGAGGGGAGACCTGATTGCGTATGATCAGGCAGCACATACAGAGGTACTTGACCTGTGCCTGGATGCTGAAGTGCATAGAGCCATGGAGATGTTGGGATATGCAGGATCCGTGGATGAAAGGATCACGCAGTCCCCGATCAGCTATTACGAGTCCAAATATGACAAGACTAAACAGGCTATCCTTAAGTTAAATGCTAATAAGCTTATATCCGATGATCACAGTTATTGGATCAGGCAGGGTAAGAAGGATCCGGATAATGGCATGTCGGGATCTGAAGGTGATGGTAATGGACAAGGTGGTAATAGGGAAAGTGATGTTGATACCTGGATAAAGATCAACCGGATCACTTTCTCGGATTCGGAATTATCTCCCGGCATGAGTCCGCAAGGTATGCAGGAAGCGTTTTGCAGGCTTATAGAAGGGCTTAAGGAACATGATCCGGGCGATGGGCATATAGGATTCATCTCAGAAACCGAAGCATCCAAAACACAGACTGATTACAGGAATATTATAAAACAGCTGCTTGAGGAAACTGTGGAGGAGGAGGAAACAGAGGAGATATTTGACAGAGCCTTTTATTGCTATGGACTGGATCTGTATGAAGACGTTCCTCTTATAGAACCGGGAGAAGATGAAAACATTACCAGGGATATCGGCAGGATCGTTATAGCGATAGATACCTCGGGATCATGCTATTTTGATCTGGTTCATGATTTTCTGGGAACCATTGTGGGGCTTATAAATGAGATGGCCCCGGATCTGTCTAAAGACTCAGAACTTATCATCATGGAATGTGATAGTAAGATCCACCATGAAGAAAGCCTGAAGGGTAATGCGATAAATACGAAGACCTTTGAGAACAGAGAGCTTCACGGCTGCGGAGGTACTGATTTTGTTCCGGTATTTGAAAGGATCAATGAGTTGAACCGGAAGAATCCATTAAGACCTGTCAAGGCGCTTATATATCTGTCAGACGCTGAAGGAGGATTCCCTGAGGAGGCGCCTGATTATCCGGCGATATTTGTGATACCGGAGTCAGGTGACAAGGCGTATGAGCCCGAGATACCGGACTATGTTACCGTATGCCGTTATAGAAGCGACAGGGGAGGATCACTATGAAAACCACAGCAGACAGAGACAGGATCAGGGTAATAGAAAGGATACAAGGCGCGGCGATCCGGGAAAGACCCCGGTCGCAGGTATTATCGTACAGCGAATTGAGAGGTAATTATCAGTTTGAAATGCGTTTTCCAATAGTGATGATGGCTATCCATCTTGATATGTATGAGGAAGCATACATCATCTTAAGTAAGATGTCGGATTCATCTGCTGTAAAGCAGTTTGTCGGAAATATCGTATCTGTGGCGTTTTATAATCCTTACAGGGCGAGGTCGTCTGAGAATGATGAAATGGTGTCGGCGGGGATCGGGAGCATCATCATGCTTCACAGAGATATTCCGGGAAAACTGATCGATCTTATATATGACGTTCATAAGAGACTTAGTCCGGATACGAATCTGATGAGCTTTGATCAAATTGAATGCGATATCAGATTGTGGAACGCTAAAGGCTTTTGCCTGTATCCCGGAGAATGGGATGATGTGGATGTTCAGCTGGAGATCGCATCCCGGATCAGATATATACATTCATGCTGCCCGGATATGGTTCGGGGGATGTGCGAAGGTCTGCAAGGGCTGACTCAGCGCAGAAGTCTATACGCGATAGTGTGCAATGGTGATCCGGACCGGGGGCGTTTGCGGATGAAGAAATATTTCAGGCGTATGGAAATGCTGTATGAGGTATTTGAAGATAGTCCCAAAGATCTTGACGAGATTGCCGGGACGTCTAGAATAATTGTTTCTCCGATGGAATTATATCCTGTGTATGTCAGAGATATAAAACATTTTTATGGGATAATGCATAAATACGTGGAGAAACTTGTAAGCGCCGGCCAGACAGTCGGGGTTCTTGAAAACTTAATGAGCTGGGCATTAGATTACGATGATGGAAAAACATATGGGACAGTCAGTCGTGATGTCAGAATGGCAATAGATGAGATGCTCCGGGTGATCGGCCGTGATCTGAAAATACTGTCCGGAGATGATCCTGTAAGATTTATACAGGAAAAGTATATGGACATCGAAGGGGATCCTATCTGTGAGGCCCGTCATAAGGGAAGAATTCTTATACATTATGGAGGATGTAAACTAATCCCTGATATGAATACGCAGTGGGGCAGAAGTTTTATGAGAAGAGTATTCGAAGCAGCATGTAGGATAGAATGCAAAACAGGTGGTCTGATAGAGGTAATGGAACAGATTGAAGAAGTCAAAGGCACGGAGGACATTGAATATATTCGGGAGAATACTCCGTACCCGCTTGGCGCAGAAAAATTGTTTAAAGATATCATTGACCATATCTTTACTATTGGCCGCAGTGAACTGTTAGAGGTGTGCCTGCGCAAGCATCTGATATGTCCGCCTGCTTATGACGGACTGATAAAACGGGCTTCGGAAGAAAACCCTGATTATCTGCCGTGTCTGTATGCTTACCGGGCGGCATTCGGGAATCCGGAATGACAGACTCAGTGACAGGCAATGAAGCAGGTATGACGGTTCAAGGGCAGGCATATGAATACTTAAAGGCAGGTTAGAGGAAAGAACTATGTATCAGGAGAGATGTGCTTCGAAATCGTTTGTTTAGGAGAGAGGAATGTGATATGAAAAGCGAAGAAACAGGCGAGATACTTCGGCAGAAAACACGGTATCTGAATGAGATGGTGATACGCTTAAAGACAGATCCGACAGGTATATTTGCCGACATGATCAACACCGACATTCCATTGGAGTGGGAAGATGATGAAACACTCATACGATTTGGGAAGGAGTATAAAGAATACTGCAGGGCATGGAACCGGTTTGCAGAAATATGCATTGACGCGGGATATGGTGTTGATTATCTGCAGCAAATGCTTATGACGATCGTCGTACTGTATGTTACATGGTCGAATCGCAAATCAGAGCATAAACCCGAGGCGCGAAGGATAGCATATGAGATAAGCAGGGAAATGGCGCCCGTCATCAGAAAGGGCATTGGTCCTGACCCGGTGAAATGCCTTTATGAGGCATTTCTGAAAGGACGTAAATATAAAGACTGTTGCGAGGTCGCTAATGTGATCACGACTCTTATGAAGCATATGGGCAGGGTATCTGTCAATCCTGACCTTAATGATCCATATGGACGTAAAGTGCTCACGTGTGTATTTGGTGAATGCGTCCGGAGTTCTGATGAAAATATCAGAGACCTGGTGGAATTCATAGAACAGACCGACAGCATCACCGGCATTGATCAGTTTAATGTTGAATGGATAAGACAGAGGCTTATGGATGAGTGCAGCGAAAAAGCAGACCAGCCAAACAATATGGATGATGAAAAAGCAGACCGGCGCAATGAGATTGAAGATGAAGAAGCAGACCAGCCCAACGAAATGGAAGAAGCCTATATGGATATCATGAACAGCCTGTTCAGTACTGGAAGCGTTGAACTGCTGGAAGTATCGCTTCGGAAGGGGCTGGTTATTCCTGAATTATATGAAGCATTGATGATCAGATCGGTCAGGGAGAGACCGGAATTCGTGCCTTGCATTGTGGCGTATTGTTCGGCGATATGATAGTTTATTAATGATTTCAAAGCAAGGTATGATATACTGTTGACATGGTAATAATCAGACTTATGGGCGGGCTCGGCAATCAGATGCAGCAGTACGCCCTGTATCACAAGTTCATATCGATGGGAAAAGATGCGTATCTTGACACCTCATGGTTTGCACCGGATGTACAGCAGGGAATGAAGGCGCCCAGAAGCAAAGAGATCGACGCTTTCACCGGCGTATCATATAAAGAGGCGGATGCAGCAGTGATTCAGGCCGTAAAAGGCGGTGACAGTCTTAAAGATAAGCTGATGCGCAAGATCCGGCATACCGTGATCGTTGAAGACAGGATGTTTTTTCCCGATTTGCTTGATCGTGACAATGTGTATCTCGAAGGATACTGGGCCGCCGAGAAATATTACAGAGATGAATTTCCTCTTCTCAGGAGACAGTTTTC
>JAEEGL010869471.1_pt1 | contig 16525 bp, 15 predicted proteins | sample 9134231 | NCBI WGS metagenome assembly JAEEGL01 (sample SAMN16246548, study PRJNA631951) | gut metagenome | biome: gut microbiome; feature: rumen; material: fiber-attached | host: Bos | place: Iran: Karaj | collected 2018-10
ACGGCATCAACCGCACCACCAACCTCATCGTGGCCGGCAAGAACGTGGTGGTGGCCGGTTACGGCTGGTGCGGCAAGGGCGTGGCCATGCGGGCCAAAGGCCTGGGCGCCGAAGTCATCGTGACGGAAGTGGATCCCGTCAAGGCACTGGAAGCCGTAATGGACGGGTTCAAGGTGATGCCCATGGCCGATGCCGCCCCTCTGGGCGATTTCTTCGTCACCGTTACCGGCTGCGAAGATGTGATCGGCCCGGAACATTTCCTGCGCATGAAGGACGGGGCCATTTGCTGCAACGCCGGGCACTTCGACGTGGAGGTGGCGGTGGCCAAGCTCAAGGCCATGGCGGTGAGTCACGGGCCCGCCCGCAACAACATCGAGGCCTATAAGCTCGCCAACGGACGCACGGTTTATGTCATTGCCGAAGGCCGATTGGTGAACTTGGCCGCGGGCGACGGACACCCCGCCGAAATCATGGATATGTCCTTCGCCATCCAGGCCCTGAGCGCCCGGTATTTGGTGGAGCACAAGGGGCAGTTGGCCCAAAAACTGAATAAGGTGCCCGTGGAAATTGACCGCGCCGTTGCGCTGCGAAAGCTCTCGCACTGGGGCGTTTCCATCGACACCCTTACAGACGCCCAGTACAAGTACATTTTTGGATAATTTCTGTCATCCTGAGGAGCCAAAGGCGACGAAGGATCTGTAGATAGAGAGATTATGGCATTAATTCCAATCTATTGGTGGAACAAAGAGGTCCACAATTTTAAGATTTCACAGGACAGTTTCCGGAAACAGCCCTGGGCCAACGGCGTGGTGCTGCTGGCCTGTGTGGCCATCGCCATGCTGCTGGCCAACCTGCCCTTTACCAAACACGCCTATCATAACTTCCTGCAGACGGAACTCACCATCCACGTGGCTTCGCCGGACGGGCTGGTGGACTGGTTCTTCCCGCACGGGATGACGGTGGAAAAGTTCATCAACGATATCCTGATGGTGGTTTTCTTCTTCACCGTGGGCCTGGAGATCAAGCGGGAAGTGGTGTGCGGGGAACTTTCTTCCTTTAAGAAAGCCATCCTGCCGGTGATTGCCGCTTTCGGCGGCGTTCTGGTGCCGGCGGGTATTTTCACCCTCGTGAACCACGGGACGCTGGCCGCCTCCGGCTGGGGTATTCCTACGGCCACGGACATTGCCTTTGCGGTGGGCATCCTGTCCATCCTGGGAGACAAGGTCCCCGTGTCGCTGAAGGTGTTCCTCACGGCGCTGGCCATTGCCGACGACCTCATCGCCATCCTGGTGGTGGCCATCTTCTATGGCGGCACCATCAAGCTGCCGCTGCTGGGCATAGCCCTGCTGGTAATCCTTTTCGCCGCCCTGATGAAGAAACTGGGCGAAAAGCGCATCGGCTTCTTCTTCATTCCCGCTATCATCGTGTGGTTCCTCTTCTATTACAGCGGGATCCACGCCACAATGACGGGCGTGGTGATGGCCCTGCTCATCCCCATGGACGCCCGCTACAACAAGGCCAAGTTCCATCGGCGCGCCCGCATCCTCTATGAAGGATTGGTGGAGTCGGAAAAGGTGGCCGATGAGTTCCCCAACGGTCCTCAGCGCCACTATCTGCGCCGGCTCACGGGCCTTACCAAGAAGACCATCCCGCCGTCTTATCGGCTGGAACATAAGTTGAATCCCCTGGTGAACTTTGGCATTATGCCCATCTTCGCCCTGGCCAACGCGGGGGTGGAGATCACGGACGTGTCGTATTTCAACGTGTTCAAGGCCATCGATCCGGTGCTGGGCAGCGTAGGACTGGGCATTTTCCTGGGCCTGGTGTTGGGCAAGCCGGTGGGCATTACGCTGGCCTCGTGGCTGGCCATCAAGTTACGGGTGGGCGCTATGCCGTCCCGGGCCACCTGGGCTATGATCTTTGCCGTGGCCTGCCTGGGCGGTATCGGCTTTACTATGAGTATTTTTGTGGATACGCTGTCCTTTGCCGGTCCGGACATTGATCCGGCCATTACGCAGCACCTGCGCGATGCCGGCAAGATTGCCATCCTGCTGGGTTCCCTGGCCTCCGGCGTCCTGGGCTCGGTACTGATAACAATTGTAGCAAAAATCAAGAAAAAATAATGGGACTTTTAGACGGAAAAGTGGCGCTCATTACGGGCGCAGCGCGCGGAATCGGCAAGGCCATCGCGCTTAAATATGCCTCCGAAGGCGCTTCTGTGGCCTTTACGGATTTGGTAATCGATGACATCGCGCAGGAGACGGTGGCGCAGCTGGAAGCCTTTGGCGTTCAGGTGAAAGCCTATGCCTCCAATGCGGCCGATTTCGAAGCCACGCAGGTGGTGGTGGAGCAGGTGGTGGCCGATTTCGGCCGCATCGACATCCTGGTCAACAACGCCGGTATCACCAAGGACGGACTGGTGATGCGCATGAGCGAGGCCCAGTGGGACGCCGTGATTGCCGTTAATATGAAATCGGCCTTCAATTTCCTGCACGCCGTGGTGCCGGTAATGGCGCGGCAGCGGAGTGGTAGCATCATTAATATGGCTTCCATCGCCGGCCAGACGGGTAACCCCGGTCAGGTGAACTATTCGGCCTCCAAAGCCGGCCTCATTGCCATGGCCAAGTCCGTAGCCAAGGAGATGGGCCCCCGCGGCATCCGGGCCAATGCCATCGCCCCCGGCTACGTTATCACCGAGATGACGGAAGTGCTGCCCCAGGCTGTGAAGGATGAATACATCAAACTTATTCCCCTGAAACGCGGCGCCACCGTGGAGGAAATTGCCTCTGTGGCCCTCTTCCTGGGCTCCGACCTCTCCTCTTACGTCACTGGTCAGGTCATCGCCGTGAATGGCGGTATGTACTGCTAGTTTCTTGTGACAGCTAAGTAGTTGACACACAGTGTTTTCCATAAAAGTCCTCGTTCAAAAATCGAACGAGGACTTTATTGTAATATATTGATGGACAGCGTATTAGCTGCCACGGGCACTGCTTCCTTTTTGTATCTTTGCTGCCATGATACGGGAGATGTTGGATTTGGCCATGCCGCGGGAGTGTCTGGTGTGCGGGCGGCGGTTGGGGACGCAGGAGCGGCACCTGTGTATCTGGTGTGCTTCGGACTTGCCATATACCGCGTACTGGGAACGGGCACACAATGCCATGGCCGATCAGTTCAACGCGCTGCTGGAGCAGCTTCGGCCGGAAGGGGAGCCTATGACCTACGCCTACGCAACGGCGTTGCTGTTTTACCACCACGAAAACCCGTACAAGCGCATCCCGCAGGCGTTGAAATATGGTTCCAATTTGCAGGCGGGCCGATTCTTCAGCGCCCGCCTGGGTGCGTTTATGGCCCGGATGCCGCAGTGGGCCGATGTAGACACTGTTATTCCCGTCCCGCTCCACGCCTGGCGGAAGTGGCAGCGCGGTTACAACCAGGCCGAAGTGATAGCCGCAGAACTGGCCCGGGCCCTGCACGCCACCTTGCGCGCGGATGCCTTACAGCGCACGCGCCGCACCCGCAGCCAGACCCGGCTGGATGCCCAGGCGCGCCTGCGCAACGTGTCCGGCGTGTTCCGGCTTCGCCGCCGTTTTCCCGCCCGGCACGTGTTGTTGGTAGACGACACCTTCACCACAGGGGCCACACTAAGCGCCTGCTATTACGCAGTACGGAAGGCCCTGGGGCCCTCCGTACGCATATCCATAGCCACCTTGGCGGTGGTGGAGGCTTAACTGCGAAGCGCGCGCGTGGCGTTCAGGACGGCCAGGACGGTAACGCCCACGTCGGCAAAGACGGCCATCCACAGGGTGGCCAGGCCCAGTGCGGCCAGCACGAGCACCAGCACCTTCACGCCAATGGCAAAGACAATGTTTTCGCGGGCGATGCGCAGGGTGCGCCGGGCAATCCGGATGGCCTGGGCTATCTTGGACGGCTTGTCGTCCATGAGCACCACATCGGCCGCCTCGATGGCCGAATCGGAGCCCAGGGCGCCCATCGCGATGCCCACATCGGCCCGGGTGAGGACCGGGGCGTCGTTGATACCGTCGCCCGCGAAGGCCAGGGTTCCCTGCGGCAACAGGCGCTCCACTTCCGACACTTTCTGGCCCGGAAGCAGACCGGCATGGTATTCGTCCACCTGCAGGGCCGATGCCACCGCAGCTGCCACGCTTTCCTGGTCGCCGGTGAGCATCACGCAGCGCTGGATGCCGGCCGCCTTCAGGGCCTGGATGGCCTCGGCGGCATCGGCCTTGATGCGGTCGCTGATTACAATGTGGCCGGCGTAACTGCCGTCAATGGCCACGTGGATAATGGTGCCCTGGTGTTCACAGGGGTGCCAGGCGGCGCCTTGGGCTTCCATTAGTTTGCTGTTGCCCACGGCCACCTGCTTTCCGTTCACCTTGGCAACTATGCCCTGGCCGGCCGTTTCCTGGATATCCTCCACACTGCAATTGTCCTGCTCGTTGGGATAGGCGTTGCGGAGCGCCATGGCAATGGGGTGGGTGGAATGGCGTTCCACGTGGGCGGCCAGGTGCAGAAGCTCCTGCTGGTCAATGATTTCCGGATGCACGGCCGTTACCTCGAACACACCTTCCGTGAGGGTGCCGGTCTTGTCGAAGACTACCGTCTGCAGCTTGGTGAGCTGATCCATAAAGTTGGCGCCCTTGATCAGGATACCTTTCTTGGAGGCGCCGCCCAGTCCGCCGAAGAACGTGAGCGGAACGGAAATGACCAGCGCGCAGGGGCAGGAGACCACCAGGAACAGCAGCGCGCGGTAAATCCAAGTGACCCACTCGCCGGTGATTAGGCCGGGAATTACGGCCACCAGCACGGCCAGCGCCACTACGATGGGCGTATACACTTTGGCAAAACGGGTGATGAAACTCTCGCTCCGGGATTTGTTTTCGGCCGCATTCTCCACCAGGTCCAGGATCTTAGAGGCGGTAGATTCGCCGAAGGCTTTGGTAGTTTTTACCCGTAGCACGCCGCTCAGGTTCACGCAGCCGGAGAGGATGTCATCGCCTTCCTGGACGCTCCGGGGCACGCTTTCGCCGGTGAGGGCCACGGTGTCCAGGCTGGAATGGCCTTCCAGGACCACGCCGTCCATGGGCACCTTCTCGCCGGGCTGGATCACGATCACTTCACCCGGCTGGACCTGGTCCGGATGCACGGTCTCCAGCTTCCCGTCCCGTTCCACGTGGGCCGTATCGGGCCGAATATCCATCAGGTGTGCAATGCTCTTGCGGCTGTTCCCTTCGGCCTTTTCCTCGAACCATTCACCCAGCTGGAAGAACAGCATAACGAACACGGCTTCGGGGAATTGCGTTTCGGCTCCGGGCATAAAGCCGATGACCAGCGCACCGATGGTGGCGATGCTCATAAGGAAATCCTCGCTCAAGGCCTCGCCGTGAAACAGTCCTTCGGCAGCCTCCTTCAGGGTGTCCCAACCTACCACCAGATACGGGACCAGATAGAGCAGTAAATACTGCCAGGTGGTCCAGTGGGTCTTTTTCTCAATGATGAACGCCACCACCAGCAACACGGCGGCTATGATAATCTTCGGAAGCCGATTCTCACCTTCCTCGTGATGGTGGTGATGCTCGTGCTCGTGATCGTGTTCCGGTTCGTGATGACAGTGTTCGCAGTTTTCTGCTTTCTGCTCATGGTGATGCGTATGCTCTTTTTCCATAATCAACAGCTTTTTTACTGTTGCAAAGGTACGGCGTTCCCCGTGCAACCCAGTTGCAAACTTTTCCCGTGGCACCCAACCCGTTGAACCTCAGCGTAATACACTAAAGTCCTCGTTCGTTTTTTGAACGAGGAACATATAATAAGTATATGTGTATCAGCTACTTAACGGTCACGGAGAAAGTGGAGGTACACGGCGGTGACGGCGGTGACGGCGGCGGTTTCGGTCCGGAGCCGCGAAGGGCCCAGGTGGACGGGCCGATATCCGTGCTGTAGCGCCAGGGCGGCCTCTTCCGGCGAAAAATCCCCTTCCGGGCCGATGAGCACCGTCACCTCGCGGCCGTCAAAGCCCGCGAGCGCCTCCTGAATGCTGATGCGGGGCACAGAAGGGTCCTCGAAGCAGTAGGCGATGAGCCGAAGAGATTCTTCGCTGCGCTCAGAATGACCATCAGCAGGGGAAAATTGGTTTTTCGCAAAGCCTTGCGAAAAATAATTTTCACCTGCAATGAATTCCTTTACAGATACAGGTTCCGCGATTTCCGGAATGCGGGCTTTGAGGGACTGTTTGGTGGCGGAGAGGGCGATGCGGCGGGCGCGGTCGGTCTTGTAGACGCGGCGTTCGGAACGCTCGCCGATGAGCGGTACAATGCCGTCCACGCCCAGTTCGGTGGCCTTTTCCACAAACCACTCGAAGCGCTCGTTGTTTTTGGTGGGGCAGCAGCCCAGGGTCAGGTGATACGGATGTCCGCCAAAACCTGGCTCCTCGGAAAAGATGGTGGCCGATGCCCCTTTGGGATTGTCGTCCGTAAGCCGGCAGCGATACAGGGTCCCCTGGCCGTCTATCACCTCCACAGAGTCACCGGCACGGTGCCGGAGCACCCGCACGCAGTGGCCGCTTTCCTCGGCGTCCAGGTAGCAGACACCGCCGGATACTTCATGGGCATAAAACAGTTCCATACCTTATTTGCGGATAATTTCCACCTCTCCGCGGAGGCCCAGTTTGATAATCTGGGAGGGGCGCCCGGTGGAATCCGTATCCACGGACGGGGGTACCACAAAGTCCACGGCGTCTTTGATCTCCTGCGGGATGTCGGAGAAGCGCTGGGGCGTAGGTTCACCGGAAATGTTGGCCGATGTGCTCACCAGCGGCCGTCCTAGCTTGAAAGCCAGCTGTTTACACCAGGGGGCCATGGGAATGCGGATGCCCACGCTGCCATCGGCCGCCACTGTGTTGCCGGCCAGATGCCATCGGTCGCCGCTCTCGGAACAGACGGCCCCCGGATAGATGATGGTCATGGGGGCGTCGTTCACTTCCACCAGGTCCACGGCAATGGAAGGAATCTCCTTCACATAGCGCGCCACCATATCCAGGTCGCAGGCCAGCAGCACCAGGGATTTGGCATCGTCGCGCTGCTTGATTTCATAGATGCGGGACACGGCGGCGGCGTTGGTGGCGTCGCAGCCCAGGCCCCAGACTGTATCGGTGGGGTACAGGATGATACCGCCCTCACGCAGCACGCGCAGGGCTTCAGCGAGAATCTCTTCCGGTTTCATGGTAGGTGGCAATGATGGGATAATGGTCTGAATAAGTGACTGAAGGCCTGGTAAAGGTAACAGCCTCCAGCGGGGGAGGATAGAGGATGTAGTCGATGCGAAGCAGGGGCCACAGGCTGCGATAAGTGGCGCCGAAACCCCTTCCGGCGGTCACGAAACTGTCTTTTCGGCCGCGCAGGAGCCGGAAATAGGTGTACGAGAGGGGATTGTCGTTGAAGTCGCCCAACACTACCGAGCGCACGGGGGCCCGGTCAATGTCGCGAAGTACTTCGGCCACCTGCTTGGGCCTTTCGGTGATGGAGCGGCGCATCTTCCGTTCCGTCTCTTCCACGGCTCCGTCCTTCTTCACCAGGTTGGACAGGGAAATGTTGTAACTCTCAAAATGACAGTTATAGATGCGAAGGGTAGTACTGTCCAGCCGGACATCGGTCCACAGGGCCAGGTTGGTGGAATGCTCGAAGTTGATCTTGTCTTTGTCGGTGATGCGCCGGCGCGAAAGCGTCACATTGCCGAATTGCCCGGTTTTGCCCGTAAACACATAGTATTCAGCGTGATACCCGGGGAAATGCCGATGCAGCCAGGCATCCACAGACTGGTTCTGGGTCAGGTGGAACTCCTGCAGGCAGATGATGTCGGCGTCCTGCGCGCGGAGCCAGCGGCTCACGGAATCGGCCAGAACAAGGCGGTCTGCACCGGCGGGACCGTGGGCAAACAGGCCCACGTTGTAGGAAATCACCTTCAGCGGCCCTTCTTCCTGGGCGGTATGGCGGCGAAGCTGGAGATATCGGCCGGCAAAAAGGAGGGAGGGGAGCAGCGCCAACAGCAGCACCCCACGCATATGGGAGCGCCGTACCAGCGACCAGACAAACAGCACCAGGGTAAGGGGCAGCACCAGCGGATAGAGCAGACCGAAGAGCGTGAAAAACCACGCCTTGGCAGGGTCCACTACTACGGAAAGGTAGGCCAGCACCAGCAGGACGGCCGCCACCAGTGAGACGGTGCCGAACGACAGGCGCGACAGCCAGTGCCGCTTCTTTTTCCCCTTGGAAGCCATTTATCTGTATAACACTCCTTTCTTGCGCCAGTAGCGGATGAGCAGCCAGCCGAAGAGCGCGCCGCCCAGGTGGGCGAAGTGCGCCACACCCATCTGGGTGCCGGTGATGCCAGTGACAAGCTCAATGCCGATAAAGATAATCACCCACCACTTGGCATCCAGCGTAATGGGCGGGAAGATGAGGGTGAGCTTAGCCTCCGGATACAGCATAGCGAAGGCTACCAGCACGCCGTAAACGGCGCCGGAAGCACCCAGGACATGGGGAATGCTGTTGTAAATGGTCTGGGCCGGAACGCCCGGATACTCCTTGATAAGCTGCTGTACCTGGATGAACTCCACGCCTGTATGCAACGCCACGGCGCCCAAACCGGTGATGAGGTAGAACCAGATGAAGCGCTGGGTGCCCAGGGCCCGTTCTACCACCATACCGAACATCACCAGGGAGTACATATTGAACAGGATGTGCCAGAAGCCGTCGTGCATGAACATGTGGGTGATGGGTTGCCACCAGCGGAAATCCGTGCTCAGCGGGAAGGCCATAGCAAAGGTGTCCTTCATGAACGAAGGGTTGATGAGGGTGGCAACGAACATAAGGATGTTCACATACAACAGGTTGCGGGTTACCACAGGTATGTTCTGCAGCGGGTTGTTGGTCATAGTCAGAATCTTTTTTCCAGTTCATCGGCCGGGACGATGGACAGAATCCTGCGTCCGGAGGCGGTAAATTCGGGGTTTTCGCTTTGCAGGAGGGCGTCCAGCAGGCGCTGTGCCTCCAGCGGAGAGGTGAGTTTCTGGGGGCCGGAAGCGCCCAGGACGGCAAATTTCTGTGCCAGGGTCTGTTCCATCACTTCCGGCAGGGCCTGGGTTTCATCGGAGAGGATCAGGAGGAGGTCGCTCACCAGGGTTTCCACGTTGCCGGGTTCGGCGCTGTAGCCTTCCGGGACGCCGTTCACTACCACGCTGTCCGGGCCGAAGGGAAGGATGTCGAAGCCCAGCTTTTTAAGAAGCTCTGCGTGAGCGTCCAGGGTGAGACGGCCTTCCACGCCCACGGGCACCTGCACGGGGAACAGGGCGGTCTGCGTCACGTGGGCCTGCTCCCGCAGGGCCTTCAGGAAGCGGTCGTGCAGGAGGCGTTCGCGGGCCCGCCGCACGTGCACCACCATTACGCCGCTGGCCGAGGGCGTGAGAATGTACTTGCCCTGCACGATGAGCACCTGCGTGGTGGGCAGGGTCCGGTCTTCGAACAGGGCGCCATAATTCTGGCTCTTGTCCACATAACGGCTGGTGTGCGGCTGTGTGGTCTCCGGCATCCTGGGCGAGGCCGATGTTTCTTCCTCAAAGGGATTGTAATTCCAGTCCACGCCGGTGGTGGGAGTGCTGGAGGGCCGATATTCCTGGAAACGCGTGCCGATGACCGGAATTTCCTTGGCTTCTGGGTTGTCGAATTCCAGGTCTCCGGCTACGCTGGAGCGGCCCAGGGCCTCTTTCACGGCGGCCATCACGGTCTGGAACAGCAACTGCTCCTCCTCGAACTTGATTTCGGCCTTGGTGGGGTGGATGTTCACGTCCACGGTGGCGGGATCCACCTCCAGATAGATGAAGTAGGAGGGCGTGACGCCTTCCGGCACCAGATTTTCGTAGGCTTTCATCACGGCCTTGTGCAGGTAAGGGCTGCGGAAGTATCGGCCGTTCACGAAGAAGAACTGGTTGCCCAGGGTCTTGCGGGCACTTTCGGGCTTTCCAACATAACCGCGCAGGGTGGCGATGCTGGTATCGGCCCCGACATCCACCAGGGCGCCGATAACCGTGGACCCCAGAAGGTCCTGGATGCGGAATTTATGGCTTTTGGCGGCCTTCACCACGTGGATGTCCTTGCCGTTGTGGCTCAGAGAGAAGGCTATGTCGGGCCGGGTGAGGGCCACGCGCTGGAACTCCTCCACAATGTGCCGCAGTTCCACGCTGTCGCTTTTGAGGAACTTGCGGCGGGCGGGGATGTTGTAAAAGAGATTCCGTACGGCGATGTTGGTGCCCACCGGGCAGGAAATCTCCCGCGTGCCTTTGTTCTCTGAGGCGGCCATGGTCACCTCCACGCCGGCTTCTTCGCTGGCCAGACGGGTGCGAAGGGTAACTTCGGCCACGGCGGCAATGGAAGCCAGGGCTTCGCCGCGGAAGCCGAAGGTAAGGATGTGATGCAGGTCTTCGGCCGATGTGAGTTTGCTGGTGGCGTGACGTTCGAAGCACAGGACGGCGTCGTCGGGGCTCATGCCGCAGCCGTTGTCAATCACCTGGATAAGGGTGCGGCCGGCGTCGGTGACCACCACTTTCACGTCCGTGGCACCGGCATCCACCGCATTCTCCATCAGTTCCTTCACCACGGAGGCCGGTCTTTGGACCACCTCCCCCGCAGCAATCATGTCGGCGATATTTTTCGGTAGGATTCTCAGTTCCACGTTACAGCAATTCAAAGAATTTGGAGATGTAGATGAGGGCCACGACGATGAGGATGAGGGTGATGATGGTGATCACGGTGTGGGCGACGCGCATATCGGAGCGGGTTTTCTGATAATTGCCGTTCCGGAAGGCGCCCCGCAGGCTGCTGCCGGGCACGTATTCGCCGTTTTCGCGGGCTTTTTCGTTGCTGCCGTCCACGTCACCGAACATCTGGCGGCGTTTTTCTTCTTCGGGATCGTAGTACCGGGGCTTGTAGTTGAACACCCGGTGCGGCTGGTTGCCGAAGAAACCAAAATTGAACAGATTGGCCATAATCTTCCTTCTTTGAATCTTACAAAAGTACCATTTTTTTGATATCTTTGCAAGGCTATGGCTAGTACGGTAAAGAAAACCAAGTCCGTGTGGTTCTGCAGCCACTGCGGCAACGAATATTCCAAATGGCTGGGCCGCTGCCCAGCCTGCGGGGAGTGGAATACCCTGGTGGAAAAGGAAGTGGTAACGGGGAAGGCCGGGCCCATGACGGTCCCCGGCGGTTCCCGCAAACCTATGCCGCTGAAGGAAGTGAGCACCACGCAGGAAGACCGCATTTCGCTGGGCAGCGCAGAGGTGGACCGCCTGCTGGGCGGCGGCATCGTGAAGGGTTCGCTGGTGCTCATGGGCGGTGAGCCCGGCATCGGCAAAAGTACGCTTTCGCTGCAGCTACCGCTCAAAAGGCCGGAATTGAAAACTCTGTACGTCACCGGTGAAGAGTCCGTGAAGCAGGTAAAGATGCGGGCCGACAGACTGGGGGGCGACGCTTCGAATTGCCTCATTTATAGTGAGACAGATATGAGCGCCATCCTGGCCGAAGCCGAAGAGGTGGCGCCGGACCTGATGATTGTGGACTCTGTCCAAACGATGTACTGCCAGCACGTGGAATCCACGGCCGGCAGCGTGAGCCAGATCAAGGAAGTGGCGGCGCAGCTGCTGCGCTTTGCCAAGAGCACGGGCATCCCTGTGATCCTCATCGGCCATATTACCAAGGAAGGCACAATTGCGGGCCCCAAGATCCTGGAACACATTGTAGACGTGGTGCTGCAGTTCGAGGGAGAAAACCGGGGCGCTTATCGGGTGCTGCGCAGCATCAAGAACCGTTTTGGCTCCACCTCCGAACTGGCCGTTTTCGAGATGACGGGCAGCGGTCTCCGAGAGGTGGCCAATCCCTCCGAAATGCTCATCCCCATGCACGAGGCCGGGCTCAGCGGTACGGCCATATCGGCCATGCTGGACGGCAACCGGCCCTTCCTTTTTGAGGTGCAGGCGCTGGTTTCATCGGCCGTGTATGGCACCGCGCAGCGCAGCGCTACGGGCTTTGACGTACGCCGCCTGAATATGCTCCTGGCGGTGCTGGAACGCCGGGCGGGCTTCAAACTGGGCCAGAAGGACGTGTTCCTGAATATGGCCGGCGGCCTGCGCATCACAGACCCCGCCTGTGACCTGGCCGTGATTGTGGCCGTGCTTTCCTCCACCTTCGACATGCCCATTCCGGCCGATGTATGCTTCGCCGGGGAAGTGGGCCTCAGCGGGGAAATCCGCCCCGTTTCCCAGGCGGCCCGCCGCGCCGTGGAAGCCGCTCGCGTGGGCTTTAAACGCATATTCGTAAGCTCCTACACGCACTTCGACCAAAAGCCTCAGGGCATCGAGGTGGTGAAGGTGGCCGATATCCCGGCGCTGGTCCGCGCCCTTTTCAAATAACCACACTATGAAAGCAAAAGCCTTATTCCTGTGCTGCCTGTTTGCGACAGCCACCCTTTTTGCGCAACCGAAACTGAACCGGAACAACATTCCGGAGATTGTCAAAGCGATGAGCCCGCAGGAAAAGGCCCTGCTGGTGGTGGGCTTCAACGGCGCCTGCGAAGGCTATACGCCCACCCTTCCGGGAACCGGCGGTCTTACGCATCCCTTCGAGAAATACGGCATTCCTTCCGTGGTGATGATGGACGGCCCCGTGGGCGTGCGCCTGGAGCCTGACTGGCACGACGGAATGGGGGAGACGCATTTCACCACCTGCTTTCCCACAGGCCTGCTCACGGCGGCCTCCTGGGACAGGGAAGTGGCTTTCCGGATCGGCCACGGGATAGGGGAGGAAACCCTGGACATGGGGGCCGATGTAATCCTGGGACCGGGCATGAACCTGCTCCGTAACCCCCTGAACGGCCGGAATTTCGAGTATTTCTCGGAAGACCCCGTCCTGAGCGGGTCCATCGCGGCCGCCTACATCAACGGGGTGCAGGAAACGGGCGCGGGTACATCGGCCAAGCATTTTGCGGCCAACAACCAGGAAACCAACCGTCTGGACGGAGATTCCAGGATGGATGCGCGTACGTTGCGGGAACTCTATACCCGCGGCTTTGAGATTTGCCTGCGGGAGTCAGAACCCTGGACCGTTATGGCCTCCTACAACCTGCTCAACGGGGAATATACCCAGGAAAGTTACAGCCTGCTCACCGGCATTCTGCGGGAAGAGTTCGGCTTCAGAGGGCTGGTGGTTACGGACTGGACGGGCATGCGGAACACGCCGCTGCAGCTCCATGCCGGCTCCGACCTGTTTATGGGCGGCATGTACAAGCAGACGGAGCACATCCTCTCCAGCCTGGAAGACGGCAGCCTGCAAATGGCCGATCTGGACCGCGCCGTCACCAAGGTTCTGGAGCTGGTGGTAAAGTCGGTTTCTTTCCGGCTGCCGGATTTTGTACCTTCGCTTAAGCCGGATCTGGAAGGACACGCGAAACTGGCCCGTGAAACGGCGGCCGAAGGGATGGTGCTGCTGGAAAACAAGGGCGTGCTTCCGCTTCGGCCTTCCCGCGTGGCGCTGTTCGGCGTGCATTCCTATGACCTCATTCCCGGTGGAAACGGCGCGGCCTTTGTCTCCTGCCCTTATGTATCGCAGGTGAACGATGCCTTGAAAGAGGCGGGCTTCACCTTGGATCCCCAGCTGGAGAAGCTCTATAAAGGCTATGCGGCGTTCATAGACGCCGACCTTACCCTGAACCACAAGGTGAATGTGCACGTGGGCCAGCCCCAGAAAAAGGAGCTGGAGCTTACCCCTCGGCTCATCGGGGAGGCGGTTTCATCGGCCGATGTGGCCGTCATCACCATCGGCCGCACTTCCGGTGAAGCGCGGGACCGGGTTCTGGACAAGGAGTTCCTCCTGCAGGAGAATGAAAAGAGCTTGATTGAGCGTGTTTGCGAGGGGTTCCACGCCGCGGGCAAGAAGGTGGTGGTGGTCCTGAATATCTGCGGCGTGGTGGAAACCGCTTCCTGGAAGCAGCTGCCGGACGCCGTCCTCTGCGCCTGGCTTCCCGGCGAGGAAGGCGGACACGCCATTGCCGATATCCTTACGGGCCGGGCGACGCCTTCCGGCCGGCTGCCCATGACCTTCCCGGTGGATTATTTCGATATCGCGGGGGCCGAGGATTTTCCCTACAATTTCATCAGCGATAAAGCTAATGAGAGCGTAGTGCATCCGGAGCGGCGCGGACTGGATCCCAAAAACCTTATGTATACGGATTACACGGAAGGAATCTATGTGGGGTACCGCCATTTCCTCACCAGAGGCGTAGAAGTGGCCTATCCTTTCGGCTATGGTCTCAGTTACACGTCCTTCGAGTATAGCGCGCCCGTCGTCAAGCGGCAGGGCAAGCAGGTTGTGGCATCAGTGAAAGTGACCAACGTGGGCCCTGTAGCCGGAAAAGAGGCGGTGGGCCTGTATGTCCACGCGCCTCTTGGAAATTTTGCCGACAAACCGGAAAGGGAGTTGAAGGCCTTCGGGAAAACCCGCCTTCTGCAGCCGGGAGAGAGCCAGGTGCTGGAATTCTCCTTCCCGGTCCAGGACCTGGGCTCGTACAACGCTGCGTGCTCCCGCTGGGAAACCGCCAAAGGAAAGTATACCGTCTATTTCGGGGCCGATTGCCAGGCCCCGGCCGCATCCTTGCCCTTTAAGCTGTAATCCGCTGTTATTCGTGGATCTGGAAGATGGCGATGGCCAGCAGGGCGGCCGGCGCCACATAACGGATGAGGAAGAGGATGGTCTTGAGCAGCCAGGCGGGTACGGGATGCGTTCCGCCGTTGGTGAGCTCGTCAAACACGGCGGCTTTACCCAGCTTCCAGCCGGCAAAGATAACTATCAGCAATCCGCCAATGAGCATCAGGAAGTCGGCCGAAACGAAGTCAAAGAAGTCGAAGATGGTTTTGCCCAGAATCTTCCAGTTGCTGAGCGGGCCCATAGACAGGGAGCAGAGGCAGCCCAGTATCCAGACAAAGATGAAGACCACCAACACGGCCACTTTGCGCTTCATCTTGAACTCTTCCATGCAGAAGGCTACAATCACTTCCAGCATGGAAATGGATGAGGTGAGGGCGGCTAACAGCAGTGCCACAAAGAAGAAGATGGCAACCACGCCGCCCAGCGGCATCTGGCTGAAGATATGCGGCAGTGTTACAAAAACCAGGTCGGGCCCCTCGCCGGGACTGATGCCGAAGGCGAACACGGCCGGCATAATGGCGCATCCGGCAATGATGGCAAAGAGCGTATCGGCTATGGCCGTCTGGGAGCTCAACGAGATGATGTTGGCATCTTTCTTCACATACGAACCATAGGTGACCACCATGCAGGAGCCCAGCGACAGCGAGAAGAAAGCCTGTCCCAAGGCCGCCAGGAAGGTCTGAGAAGTCACTTTGGACCAGTCAGGCTGGAACAGGAACTTGAGTCCGGGGCCGCTGCCGGGAAGGGTCATGGAACGGACGGCAATGCCTATGATGATGAGAAACAGCAGGGGCATCATCACCTTGGAGAACTTCTCAATTCCATTCTGCACGCCGGCAATCACCACACCGGCCGTCAGGGCCAGGAAGATGGTGTGGCAGAGGATTGGAAGCCAGACCGAGGAGGAGAAAGAAGAGAACATCGTCTTCAAAGCCTCCTGATTGGACTCGGTAAAGTCAAAACGGACAGACTTGAAAAGATATTCCGTGCACCAGCCACCCACCACCGAGTAGAACGAGAGGATGAAGACGCAGCAGATTACGCCCAGGACACCTACAATGCCCCAGTGCGTGCCGGGAGCCAGCTTCTGGAACGCTCCGCGGGCGCTGGCCTGTCCCCTTCGGCCGATGATGAATTCAGCCAACATCACCGGCAGGCCCGCCAGAATTACGAATCCCAGGTAGATGAGGATGAAGGCTGCACCGCCGTTCTCCCCTACCAGGTATGGAAATCTCCAGAGGTTGCCCAGGCCAACGGCCGATCCGGCCATGGCCACCAGTACGCCAAATGAACTGGCGAACGAATCGCGTTTTGCGGGTTGGTTGGTTGTGTTTTTCATCTTTTCTGTCTATTTAGGCCCGGCTGTTCGGGCAACACGGGACGGTCCGTCTCCTTGGCACAGGAGAGCAGCAGGGCACAGACCATCAGGAGGGAGATTGTCCGTTTCATGGCAAGGATCCTGCTAATTCCAGATAATTTCGTCACCAGGATCACCGTAGTCAATGCGGTCGCTGTCAATTCCGGTGATTTCGCTGTTGCAGATCAAACTCTCGGAAACCAATTCGACGGAAACGGTCTCCGGAGCGACGTAGTTTTCTTTCGTTTTAGTGTTCATATTTCGGTTATTTTATAAATTCTGGCGATATTCTGTAGGGGTCATACCATACTCCTTTTTAAACTGCTCCCGGAAGTTGGCCGGGGTAAACCCAACGGCATCCGCTATGAGGCCGATGGACACATCGGGCTCGTTCTCGAGCATC
>JAEEGL014870091.1_pt1 | contig 16525 bp, 16 predicted proteins | sample 9134231 | NCBI WGS metagenome assembly JAEEGL01 (sample SAMN16246548, study PRJNA631951) | gut metagenome | biome: gut microbiome; feature: rumen; material: fiber-attached | host: Bos | place: Iran: Karaj | collected 2018-10
AGGAGAACAAACTGACCCGCGTGGGCAGCGACAAAGACATTCCCGTGAATGTCCGCGTCGTGGCCGCCACCAATAAAAACCTGACCCGTGAAATCGCCGAAGGCAATTTTCGGGAAGACCTCTACCACCGCCTGAGCGTCATCGTCATCCACGTTCCGAGCCTTTCGGAGCGCAAGGAGGATATCCCGATGCTCGTGCAACACTTTATCGCACAGGTGGGAGAAGAGATGGGCATCGCGCCCAAAACCATCGCGCCGGAAGCGCTCGCCGCCCTGCAGGAACTTCCCTGGACCGGCAACATCCGCGAACTGCGCAACGTCACCGAACGATTGATGATCCTCTGTGGCAACACCATCACCAAAGAGGATGTCATCGCTTATGCAACCCCTTCAATCTGAGACAGCCATGAACCTCGTTGCTATCGTAGGACGCCCCAACGTAGGCAAGTCCACCCTCTTTAACCGACTCGTCGGTACCCGCAAAGCCATCGTCGATGAGACGGCCGGCGTCACCCGCGACCGCCATTACGGCCGCTGCGAGTGGTGCGGAACCGAGTTCTCCGTGGTGGACACGGGCGGTTTCACCGTCAACTCCGACGATATCTTCGAGGAGGAGATCCGCAAGCAGGTGATGATTGCCATTGAGGAATGCGACCTCGTACTCTTCCTGACGGAGGTGGGCACCGGCATCACCGACTTCGACGCCGAGATTGCCAAGATCCTGCGCCGCAGCAAAAAACCGGTCGTGCTGGCCGTCAACAAGGTGGATACCAGCGACCGGATGTACGATACCTACGAGTTCAACGCACTCGGACTGGGTGAGCCCTGGTGCATCGCTTCCGCAACCGGCAGCGGCACCGGCGACCTGCTTGACGAGATCGTACGCCTGCTGCCTAAAGAGAGCGTGGCGGAAGAGGACAACGCAGACCTGCCGCACTACGCCATCGTCGGCAAACCGAACGTGGGCAAGTCTTCGCTGACCAACGCGCTGCTGGGTGAGGAACGCAACATCGTCACCCCGCTGGCCGGCACCACCCGCGACTCCATCTCTTCCCATTACAACAAATTCGGCCATGAATTCATCCTCGTAGATACGGCCGGCGTGCGTCGCAAGAGCAAGGTGCGCGAAGACCTCGAATTCTATTCGGTGCTGCGCTCCATCAAGGCCATTGAGGAATCGGATATCTGCATCCTGATGGTCGACGCCACCACCGGTATCGAGGCGCAGGATATGTCTATCTTCAATCTGATTGCCCGCAACCGCAAGGGATGTGTGGTGGTGGTGAACAAGTGGGACCTGGTGGAAGACAAGAGCGCCAACACCATGAAGGAATATACGGAGGGCATCAAGGCCCGCCTGGCCCCCTTCAACGACATTCCCATCATCTTCACTTCGGTGCTCAACAAGCAGCGCATCCTGGATGTGCTGAATGCCGCCAACCGGGTCTATTCCAACTACAGCCGCCGGATTCCCACCTCGGAGCTGAACGAAGTGATGCTGCCGGAAGTGGAGAACTATCCCCCGCCGGCATGGAAAGGCAAGTACATCAAGATCAAGTACATCACGCAGCTGCCCACGAAGTTCCCGGCATTCGCCTTCTTCTGCAACCTGCCGCAGTACATCCGAGACCCCTACAAGCGGTATCTGGAAAACAAGCTCCGCAGCCACTATGATTTCACGGGCTGCACCATGGAGATATATCTGCGCAAGAAATAGCGCTTAAGCCTCTACAAAGAACCGTACGGTGAAGCAGGCGCCGCCCAATTCGGCGGAGCGGCCGCATTCAATCGTGCCGCCGGTCTGCTCGATGATGCCCTTGCAGATGGAGAGGCCCAGGCCCGATCCGCTGGAACGGGTGGTGAAGTGCGAGGTAAAGATCCGATCTACATTCTCGGGCGGCACGCCGGGGCCGTCATCCTCAACGCGCACCACGTAGCATTTGCGTCCCTCATCGGCCTGCTCTTCATTCAGCGTGAGCAGGATCCGGCCCTTGCCCTTCGATTCCTCAATAGCCTGGATCGCATTGGTAATGAGGTTCGTAAAGACGCGCGAGAGCTGCTTGCGACGTCCCTGCACCACCGGCTCAACGGCGCTGCAGCGATACTTCAGGTCGATATTGTCGCGGTTGTCGAAGATAATCATCTGCTCCCGGATCACGGCATTGATATCCACCTCGCCGGCCACGTCTTCCGCGGTGCGGGCAATGGCGGAGAATTCGGAGGCGGTTTCGGCCAGGATATCGATCTGGCTGATCAGGCTGCCGCCAATCTGGTCCACCTTTTCTTCCCAGCCGGGGATGCCGCGCTGCTTGAGGCGGATCAGATGCTGGATGCTCAGGCGCATCGGACTGAGGGCATTCTTGATCTCGTGGGCAATGCGGCGGGCCATCTCTTTCCAGGCCTGCTCACGCTCGCTCTGCGCCAGTGCGCGGGTGCTCTCTTCGAGGGCGTCCACCATGTCGTTGTAGGAACTCACCAGCACGCCCAGCTCATCCCGCGTATTCTTATAAGGAATATGGCCCAGTTTACCCGGCGAAGCGGCCGTCGCACGCATCTGGTCGCGTAACTCGCGGATGGGGCGAGACATGGAGTTGGAGAGCAGCACACCGATGATGAGCGATGCGATAATCAGCACCAGGTAGAGGTTGATGAGCATCACCAGCGTATGGCCGGTCACCGTGCTGGAGGAGCGGGAACGATAAGGAACATAGACGATTCCCACCAGTTCTCCGTCCACGTTGAAGATGGGGGCATAGACGGCATAGTAGTTCCGGGGCCCCTCCTCCACCACTTCAGAGAAACGGGTGGCGTGCATGTGCACGATCTCATGGAAGGCATGGTGGCTCAGGCGGAAGCTGACCGGACGGAGGCCGGTCTCTTCCGGCGTGGTCGTATAGACCAGTGAACCGCGAGTGTCGTAGACGCCGATTTCGTAGCGGGTCACCTCGGAGAGATGACGGACCGCAGCGATGAATTCAGGCGAAGAGAGACTTTCCGAACCGGAATAGTACTGGCACTGCTCGGCCAGCGCACCTTGTACGGCAGCAATCCGCTCCTCCATGAAGGCGGCGTTGGCATTGCGCCGGAAACTGCTGTTGTAGAAGACGGCCGTACCGCCCACGGCAGCCAGGGTCACCAGCATCACGCCGGTGGTCAGCAGGGTGATCTTCCGCTTGATCGAGTGCTTCGGCAAATCCAGGAACCGGCCGCGGGCATCGCGGGAGGTGAAGACGATCAGGAAGATCCCGAAGAAGATCAACAGATAGGAGAAGGAGACCAGGTAGGGAAGCCACGGGCGCGAGGGGCGCGAAAGAATGGTGGCATTACCCTCCGAATAGCGGTTGATAAAGTGCACCGTTCCGCCGCGCGTCACCATCGAATAGCCCATCCGGTACTCTTCAGGTAGCGCAACAGGATAGTTGATGCTGCCTTCCGACGTTACGAGCCGGTGGTCGTTGTAGCAAGCCACGGAGTAACGGCCGGGAAGTGACCCGAGAGCCGATTCCGCGCTGCGGTGCTTGGAGGTGAAGCCCAGGTAGAGCCGGCGGACATCCCTGCCGTCCGGATCATAGTACTGGAACTGGCCCATGTAGGTCAGTTTGCCGTCGTAGTTGTTGATCTGCCAGAAATGGGTACTCTGGTCCACCCGCACGCCGCGCGTGCTGATCATATCGTAGAAGAAGGGGAAGCAGAGCGAGGGCTCCGACTGTCCGCCCGGAGCGATATAATCGCCGGGAGCACAGATGGAGAGCGATACGCTGTAGCGATCCTGCAGGTCCTTATAGAAGTAGCGGTCGATGAGGCGGTTGCGGATCAGTTCGGCCGCCTTGACGCTGACCAGCGTGCCGATAAAGGGATCCTCCGCAATCTCCTGCTCGATGGTACGCAGATAGAACTCGAAAGGAAGGTCGTGTTCCACGGCCAGTTTGGTAGTGGTAACACGGTTGGTCTCGTATTCCCGCTCCACCCCGAAGAGGGATTCGGCCACCACGAAAAAGAGCGCGAAGAGGACGCTGATCAGGACGATATTCCGCCACGAGAAGAGCGAGACGCGGCGCCAGCGACGGGTCAGCAGCAGCGCGGTCTGCAGGGTGAAGAGCAGCGCCAGGGCCAGCATGGCGAAGGTCACGTAGCAAAGTAGCGTCGAACCGGAGAACTCGTTGATGCGGAAGGGCTCCAGCACCAGGCTGGAATTCATGATCAGCGAACGCAGGGCCAGGAAGAGATAGACGGCCAGTGCCACGGCAGCCAGCAGCAGGAGCAGTGGAGCGGCGACCCGGATAAAGGGATAACGTCGTCCACGGCGCTCCATCCCACGCAACATCGGGAACCGGATGGCAAAGAGCAGATAGGCGATCGAAGCCACAAAGGCATTGTTGAGCAGAAAGTCGCCCAGCGTCGGGAAGAGCGTGCTGTCTGCATAGAGAATGGGCGAGAAGAGCGGATAGCTGTGCGAATACTGGCTCGCCAGCAGCACGGCGGCCAGGCGAAGCAACGTCAGCCCGCCCAGAGCAAGGGCGAAGGTCCGCCACGAGGGACGCTTGAAATGCAAGGCAAAGAGCGCCATGGCCGCCAGCATGAAGGAAATCCATTTCAGAAGGCGCCCTGTCGATGAAAAGGCGGAGGGCGAATCGGCCAAGATGGAGAAGAGCGGCGTGCCGTCGGCCGCATGTACGACGGCCGGGGGATTCTCGGTCACCTCCGCGATGCGGAAATGGGGGCCGACAGGCAGCTGGTCCACCTGAATACCCGCCACGATTTTCACGCGGCGCGAGGTAGAATACCACTTGCTCACAATATATCGGGCGGAGCCCAGATCCAGATACTGCCACTGGTCTCCCAGTCCGGCCAGCGGCGAGATGCCGTTGTCCGTTTCGGAAGCCATCTCAAGGCGGTAGGAACCGGGATATGCGTCGTTATTATCGTGCTGGATAGGAAATTCGTTGATCCAGGAATGGAGGGTGTCCAGGTTATACTTGTAGAGCACCATGTCTTCCGGCAGGTCGTCCATATCCAGACAGACATCTGCCGGTTGGACGAGCGCGTTGCGGATATATCCCTCGATGATGCGTTCCCTCCCCTGCAGCGCCCGTTCGATACGGCCCACACGCGAAGCCAGCTGCGATTCGTAGCTGCGCGAGTGGAACGACCCGGCAAAGACGAGAATGGCCAGCACTCCCAGCAACTCTACCAGGTAGCGGGAAAGAAGACTTCCCAGTCGCTTGAAGAAGGGTTTTGCAGCTTTCATCTATTCATGGTGATAGGGTTCTCCCCGGATAATCGTGAAGGCGCGATAAAGCTGCTCCACGAACACCAGGCGCACCAGCTGATGGGAGAAGGTCATCTCGGAGAGCGAGAGCATTTCATTGGCGCGGTCGTAGATGGATTTTGAAAAACCGTATGCGCCGCCCACCACGAAAACCAGGTCCCGCGAGCCGTGCAGCAACTTCTGCTCCAAATCCCGTGCCCAGGCTACCGAGGTAAAGCGGCGGCCATGTTCATCCAGCAGAATCACATGGTCCGAATCCTTTAGCCGCGCGGCGATCAGGGCCCCTTCGCGTTCCTTGATCTGATCGCGCGAGAGCGCGGAAGCCTGCTTTAGCTCGGGGATTTCCTCGATGGAAAAGGCCGCGTAGTGCTTCAGACGGCCGGCATAGTCGGCAATTCCCTCCTTGAGCGGGGAACCGATCGTTTTTCCGACGAGTATGAGCTTCAGCTTCATTGGGTGCAATCAATTAACTCGTAAAGGTAAGATTTTTTGTCCGTTTTTCAACGTGTCCCGTGGCTTGATTTTTGCATAGTTTTCATCCGTGTTCCTGCCGTTATGAAACTCAAACGACTTCTTCCGCTCTTTGCGCTGCTGCTTGCAGCGATTCCCGCACCGGCCCAGAATACGGTTCCGGTCAGTCTCTCCTCGGGGGTTTCGCAGGATGTCTTCACCCCTATCGGAAAGTATTTCCAGGCCGGCGATTACAACAAGCTCTCCGCCTGGTTTGCAGAGACGCTGGAACTGGATATCCTGGGGTCTGTCAGCACCTGCTCCCGCAACCAGGCCCGCCGCATCATGAAGGATTTCTTTGCGGATTACACCCCGAAATCGTTTGAGGTTGTCCATAAAAGCGGAAAGGCCCCGATGCGGTATGCCATCGGAGTCCTTCACGCGGGTGGCGAGACCTTCCAGGTCACGCTTTATGTCCGGACCGGCGAGGGAAAGAGCGATATTCAGCAGCTCAAAATCGAACGCCAGTAAAACGCCTTATCGCTTCAGGTAATAGGTGACCGAGGTCACGACGCGAACCTTCTTGGTCTGCGGCGTGTTGCTGTCGCGTGCCTCGATACTGAAGGTACCCTGCGAAGCGGTGCGGATCTTGCCCAGCGAGCTGCCGCTGTCCTTGGCGAACTTTTCAGCCACCTGACGGGCATTCTTGGTAGCCACTTCAATCATCTCCGGCTTAATCTCGTTCAATCCCTCGAAGAGGAACTGCGGCGTAGCCTCCCAGCCGTTCTCCAGGATGATATCCTTGCTGAGCAGCTGGCTTTGCGCAGCCATCAGGGCCAGCACCTTGTCCACTTCTGCCGAGCAGACGGTGATGGTGCAGGTTGCCACATAGCGATAGAGACGGGTGTTGCCGCCATACTCCTGCGCGTCCTTGTCGGAGAGCGAAGGAACGGAGACGGAGATGTCTTTCTCTTCAATACCCCCCTTCTTCAGGAAGTTGAAGATGATCTCCTTTTTGCTTTCGATAGCGCGGTATACGGAATTCAGATCGTTACCCACCACTTTGTACACCACCGGCCAGATGACCTTGTCGGCAGGAACTTCACGTTCGCAGAGTCCCTTCACGCTGACGGTACGCTCGAAGGAGCGGAATTCGCGTGCGGTGCGGGGAAGCATCAAACCCAGAAAAATCAGACCGACCATAATGGTCAGGCCCAGATAAAGTTTACCCTTGTTTTCCATAAACGTAGATTTATTGTATTACAAATATAAGTATTTTTGTAGTTGAAACTAGCATTCTTTACCGAATATGTTGCAGTGCAAAAACATTACCAAACGGTTCGGCACCTTCACTGCCATTCAGGATATCAACCTCGATATTCCTGAAGGTAAGATATTTGGGTTGCTCGGGCCGAACGGTGCCGGCAAGACCACGCTGATCCGCATCATCAACCGGATTACCATCCCTTCCGCGGGCAGCGTCTGGTATAACGGCGCCCCCATGACCGACGAAGTGGTCCGCACCATCGGCTATCTGCCCGAGGAGCGCGGTCTTTATAAAAAAATGAAGGTGGGCGAGCAGTGCCTCTACCTTGCGCGTCTGCGCGGGATGAGCACCGCCGAGGCCACCGATGAGCTCAAGAAGTGGTTTGTCCGCTTCGGCATCCAGAGCTGGTGGAACAAAAAGGTTGAGGAGCTCTCCAAGGGTATGGCCCAGAAGGTACAGTTCATCACCACCGTCCTGCACCGCCCCCGCCTGCTGATTCTCGACGAACCCTTCTCCGGGTTCGATCCGGTCAACGCGCAGCTGATCCGCAACGAAATCCTGCGCCTGCGCGACGAGGGCGCCACCATCATCCTCTCCACCCACAACATGGAGTCGGTGGAGGAGCTTTGCGACGAGATTGCCCTCATCAACCGCTCTAAGGTCGTGGTCACAGGACAGACCGACGCCATCCGTCGGGAATACGGCGACAACCGCGTGGAACTCGTCTACAGCGATGCGGAAGGCCGCCACACAGAAGTCATCGCCATCGAGGGAGATCCCAACGCCGCCCTGCGCGAAGTGCTTGACCGAGGCGTCACCATCCACTCCTGGCGGGAACTGGTGCCGCGCATGAACGACATTTTCATCAAACTGGTCACCGAAAAAGAATAGGAGGAGCATCGTATGAATCTTTCGAAAATCGGTCTGGTTATCAGCCATGAGTATGCGGTACGCGTCCGCAAGAAATCCTTTATTCTCACCACCCTCCTCACCCCGCTCCTTTTTGGTGCGCTCATCTGCGTGCCGGCCCTCATCATGCTCTGGGGCGGCGGAGGCGAACAGAAGGTCAAGATCATCGACGGTACCGGAGAACTCGCCGCGCGGTTCGAAGACAGCGGCAACACCCACTACGAACTGGCCGCCGAAGGGGAAACCCTGGACCTGATGAAGGAGCTTTTCAAGGAGATGGGGCTCTATGCCATCGTTGACATCTCCCCCTATAACGACAAGGACGAAGTCACTGTCACCACCTATTCCAAGGAACCGCTCAACATTGAGGTCAAGGCCGCCGTAGGGCGCACCATCAACAAGGCGATAGAGGAACGCAAACTGGCACGCTACAAGATCGGCAACCTGCAGGAAATCCTCTCCGACGTCAAGACGGACATCAAACTGAATACCCTCACACTCAAGGAAGACGGCAAGGCGGAGGAGGATTCCGTGGAGCTCTACATGATCGTCGCCTACGTCTTGAGCTTCCTCATCTACATCTTTGTCTTCATGTTCGGCACCATGGTGATGCGCAGCGTGATTGACGAAAAGAGCAGCCGCGTGGTGGAGGTAATCGTCTCCTCGGTCAACAGCGTCGACCTGATGATCGGCAAGATTGTGGGCGTTGCATTGGTGGCGCTCACGCAGTTTGCCATCTGGATCGGCCTGACTGCCGCCATCGCCGGTGGCGTGATGGGTGCAGCCGGCCCGAAACTGTTGGGCTCCCTCGGCGATTCGGAGCAGGTCATGCAGCTGGCGGCGCAGCCCTCCCTCGGTGTCCATCCGGACCTGGGCCAGCTGGCTCAGGTGGCCACGGATGAGAATGCGCCGGAGGCGCTGAAGATGGTTGCCCAGATCCGCAGCCTCAACTGGGGGTCCATCCTGGGGTGTTTCCTGCTTTATTTCCTGCTCGGCTACCTGCTCTATGCGGCCATGTTCGCCGCCATCGGGTCGGCCGTGGACAACGAAGCCGATACGCAGCAGTTGCAGCTACCGCTGACCCTGCCGCTGATTGTCGGACTCTTTATCATGCTGCACACCTTTGAACATCCGAGCAGCCCGCTCTCCGTCTGGGCCTCCATCATTCCATGGACCTCTCCGATGGTGATGCTGGCCCGTATTCCCTTCAATGTGGTGCCGGCTTGGCAACTGATCCTGTCGCTGGTGCTTCTATTCTTGACCTTCCTGGGTACCGCCTGGGTTTCGGCCAAGATTTACAAGGCCGGCATCCTGATGTACGGCAAGAAATCCTCCTTCAAGGATTTGTGGCACTGGATTCGCATGAAAGAATAATCAAACCATTTTCTATATGAACATCAAGCGTTTTACCCTCTTTTTCGTACTGCTGACGCTGATTCCAGCAACCGTTTCGGCCCAGCTCAAGTACAAATGGAGCACCGAGCGGATGGACAGCCGCTATGACAATGGCACGGACCAAACCGCTGCCAAGATTATCGACAAATACAGTCCGATGGTCGCTCCCCTGCAGGAGATCATCGGTTACAGTGAAGACGAGTACCGCAGTTCGCGTCCCGAAAGCGGTCTTTCCAACTTCGCGGCCGATATCATTCGGGAAACCGCTGAGAAAGCGGTCGGCAAACGGGTGGACGTGGGTCTCACCAACTTCGGCGGTATCCGCACCAACCTGCCCAAAGGGGCCGTCCGCGTCTATGACATCTTCTCCATCTTCCCCTTCGAGAACCACATCGTGGTCTTCGACATCAAGGGCCGCGACCTGTTGAAGTTCTTCAATCAGATGGCAAAGCGGCCGGAGGCGCTCAGCAACGTCTATCTCGTAGCCAAGAATGGAGAGATTGTGACCCTCCGGATCGGTGACAAGCCATTCGACGTGGATCACACCTACCGCATGGCCACCATCGACTTCCTGATGGATGGCGGAGACGGGGTCAACCTCACCAAAATGGCCCGGAACAAGGTGGAGACCGGGATCCTGATCCGCGACGCCATTGTTGACCACATCCGTGAGATGAATGCGGAGGGCAAGACCATCCGCCTCTTCAAGGACAGCCGTGTAACCATCAATGACTAAGGGAGGAACAACTATGAAACGATTCTTCATTTTTATAGCACTGCTCGCCGCTACGGCCACCCTCGCAGATGCCCAGCGGCTTGTTATCCTGCATACCAACGACTCCCACAGCCAGATTGAACCGCTCCGCGTGGGCCGGGACAAAGGCTTCGGCGGCGTGGAGCGCCGGATGGAGTACATCCGTCAGGTCCGCGAACAATATGGCAAGAACAAGGTCCTGCTGCTTGATGCCGGCGACTACAATCAGGGTACCCCCTATTTCACGGTGGCAAAGGGCGACCTGGAGATGGAACTGGTCAATGCCATGAAATATGACGTGGCCACCCTTGGTAACCACGAATTCGACAACGGCCAGGAAGAGCTCGCCCGCCGGCTCAAGAAAGCCCGCTTTACCACGCTCACCTGCAATTATGACTTCTCGAATACCTGCCTTCGCAAACTGGTGAAACCCTGGACGATCGTCAAGCGCGGCGGCATGAAGATCGGCATCGTAGGCGCCACCTCCTATCTGGAGGGTAACGTAATGAAGTCCCACCTCGACGGCATGAAGCGCCTCAACACCATCGCTGAGGTAAACCGTTGGGCGGAATTCCTCAAGAAAGAAAAGAAGTGCGACCTGGTTATCTTCCTCTCGCATCTGGGCTATCGGGGCGGCACCACGGATAGGCCTTCCGACGAATTGCTGGTGCCCGCTTCGCGGAACATCGACCTCGTAATCGGCGGACACAGCCACACCTTCATTAAAGAGCCCCTCGTTTTGAAAGACCTGGACGGCAAGGAGGTGCCCATCGTACAGGCCGGCTGCCAGGGCGTACAGGTAGGAAAATTTGAAATCTATTAGTCTCATGAAAAAGTTATTTCTCTTATCCCTAACCTTTGCAGGGCTGCTGCTGATTGCCGGCTGCGGCAAGACGGACGACAGTGACATCCATGCGGATGCCACCTGCTACTGCGATTATTACGGGAACGGGACAACCAACTATGTCCTGAACATCCAATACGGACGTCTCAAGAATGACGGCTCGTTCCGCAAGGCCGGTGAATCCATCACGCTCGATTTCATTGCACCGGGTGACGCCGACCGGAAAACCCTGCCGGAAGGCACCTATGTACTGGATACTGACAACTCGCTCATACCGGGCGAACTGGTTCAATCCTCCGCCTACACCCTGAGAGAGTATCTGCAAGCCTGGATCGATGCCGGTTACGCGATTGACCTGAAAGACTACAGCGAGCTGGATCTGAACGCGATAGCCGGCTACTACGGAACGGCTTACTACAAGCAGACCAACAACAAGGACGGCGAAGCGTTTCCGGTAAGCCAGGCAACCGCCACCGTTACCCGCAACGGCAAAAAATACCTGATCAGCGCCTCCGTCACCGTGAATGGTGAAGTGAAGGAGTTTACTTATGATGGTCCCCTTACGATCAAGATTCAGGAGCCCGCCGAGCCGCTCACGGAAGGATTCACCGCCTACTATTATGGTGATTTCTACAATGTCAGCGCCGACAACTGGCTGATTCGTGTCCTCATGGAAGAAAGCGAAGCGCTTTACCTGGAACTCCTCAAAACAACGGGTACCGTAGCGGACATTCCGGAAGGCAACTTCACCGTCAGCCGCGGCATGGTGCCCGGCGACCTGATTTCCGGCGTCATTGACCAGACAGCAGGAACCGTAGACGGCTCCTGCGTGGCAACCTGGAGCGGACAACTCAAAGTGCTGATTGACGACGGCGGCATAGAACTCACCAAAGTTGAAGAGGAGAAGATGCGGCTGAACTATACCGTCCGCGGCAGCGATCCCATCTACGGCGGAGAACGCGAAGGAACCTTTACGGGTGCCCTGAAGGTGGTCGACTGCACCGTCGAGATCTCCTCGATGCTCGCCCCCAACGCTGACGACAACTTAAAATATGCACAATATGGCAGCAAAAAGACTTTACAGAAAGCAACAAGGACGCATGATCGGCGGCGTCTGTAACGGCATAGCCGATTACTTCGAAATTGATCCCACGATCGTCCGGCTGGCCTGGCTGATCTGCATTTTTGCAGCGGGCGGCGGTCTGCTGGCTTACTTGATTGCCCTGATCGTCATCCCTTCGGATGGCGTCTACATTTCTAAACAATAACGCATTATGACTATCACGATTATTATTCTCGCCGTTGTTCTGGTGATCGTCCTCTGGCTGATCGCCGCACAGCGCAAACTGGTTTCCGCAGAAGAGCTCTGCAAGAATTCGCTGAGTCAGATCGGCGTACAGCAGAACAGCCGCTGGGATGCCCTGACCGCCCTGGCAGAACTGACCAAGGGGTATGACGAACACGAATACAAGACCTTGATGGATATCATCGCCCAGCGTACCGCTGTCGGCCGCAACGCTACCGCAGCCGATGTGCAGGGCAATGAGGAGAAGATGGCTCAGGTACTCCGCCAGATCAACGTGGTGGCCGAGCAGTATCCGAACCTCAAGGCCAACGAAATGTACGGCAAGACGATGGACAGCGTCAACACCTATGAGAACCAGGTTCGCATGAGCCGCATGGTGTACAACGACACCGTCACCAAGTATAACCGACTGGTCCGTCAGTTCCCGGATTCGATCGCCGCTTCCATCTTCCGTTTTGCAGAGCGGGAGTATCTCGCTGAGCCCAAGGGCAAAACCGAAATGCCTTCGATGCGCTGATGAAACGCCTTCTCCTGCTTCTGGGACTGCTCTGCGCCTTTTTCGCGGAGGCCGGTGCCACTCGCATTCACGGAATCCGGATCGACGTCACGCTGGAGCGCGACGGCTCGGCCCGGGTCTGTGAAATATGGGACATAACGGCCGACCGTGGCACGGAGTGGTATCTGGTGAAGGGGAATCTGGACCATATCACGGTCTCTGATTTCAGCGTCAGCGAAAACGCCCGTGTTTTTGAGAATATCGGAAAGTGGGACGTTGACCGGAATCTGGCCCAGAAGAGCGGGAAGTGCGGTATCGTCCGCAAATCCAACGGCTGTGAACTCTGTTGGGGGCTCGGCTCGATGGGCCGCCACGTCTTTACCGCTACCTATCGGCTGCACGGGCTCGTGGAGGCTTTCCATGAAGCGGACGGCCTGCATTTCCAGTTCGTATCGCCCGGCCTGGGCGCTGAACCGGAGGAGGTGGAGATTCACCTGATTCCGGGTGAAGGCGTCGCTCCCTTTTCTACTGAAAATGCACGCATCTGGGCCTTCGGATACGATGGAACCAGCTCCTTCAGCAATGGAGAAATTGTAGCCCGAACGGATGGCAAACTCTCCGAACGGAGTTCAGTGATCCTGCTGGCCCGCTTTGACAAGGGGGTCTTCTTCCCGCTTCACGTCACGGACAAGGACTTTTCCGACGTTCAGGAGCGGGCCATGGAAGGCGCCGATTTCGGCGACGACGATGACCGACTGCCCTGGGTCGCCCGGGTTTTCATGGTTCTTTTCACCGTCGTGATCCCCGTCCTGAGTGGAATCGGCGTGGCCGCAGCCATCCGCAAACGCAACCGGAAACTCTTCGGCGTGACGCGCCTGAGCCAGATTGACTGGTGCCGCGAGGTCCCCTTCGGCGGCGACCTCCTCCAAAGCGACTACATCCTGCGGAAAGTCAATTCCGTCAGCGGTGGCAGCGCTATCGCATCGGCCATGATCCTACGGATGATTGACCGGGGGCAGCTTGTCATCCGGCACAGCGGCCGCAACGGGAAACAGGTGGAAATTGCGTTTAACGACACCGCTTCCCAGGATGCGCTCTCCGAGAGCGAGCGCATGCTCTACCGAATGATGAAAGCGGCTTCGGGCAGCGATGAAATCCTGCAAAAGCACGAGTTTTCACGCTGGAGCCAGAAGAATGCCAAGACCATCGAAGTCTGGATCTCCACACTTGAGAGCGAATCCCGCAAACGAATTGTCGACCAGGGACATGTCGATGAAAGCGGGCAGGTCGAGGCCCGCAAGGTAATCGGATTGAAGAAGTTCCTGAACGATTTCACCCTCGTACGCGAACGCAGTTCGGCGGAGGTGGCTCTCTGGAATGAATACCTGGTCTTCGGAGCCCTCTACGGCATCGCCGACAAGGTTGCCAAGGAGCTCGCAGAAATCAATCCGGAACTCTTTAAACAAACTATCTACAACGACCCGTACACGGCCCGTCAGGTGGTCTGGATGAGCCGGGACCTTTCCAACGGCATCACCAATGCTGCAGCACGTTCCTCCGCAGCGGCCGCCCGCAGCGGATTCGGCGGTCGCGCCTCCTTTGGGGGAGGCGGTGGCTTCCACGGCGGCGGATTCGGTGGCGGCGCAAGATAATTGAGACTTATTATGGCAGCATTAACCAAGAGTTTTTTCCGTTTCGGCGTACAGGTCTGGCATTTTGTCGGACTTCCCATCTTCTTTTTCGCCGTATCGATGGTCTACCATCCCTTTGATATCCTCGAATTTCTGGATATGGGAGGCGGTATGCTAGACTTCAATCTGACGATTGTCACCAGCATCTTCTTCGGCGTGATGCTCTCCTCCAGACTGATTCTGTATTTTGCCCGTAAATCGCTGAACCTCAGCCTTCCGCTATATGTTGCCTGGTGTACGGCGGAGGTGTTCATAGCCAGTGCCTTCTCAGCACTCTTTGTCAATCTGATTTCACACGGAAACGTAACCTTCTTCCTGGCGTGGGGCAAACTCTTTGCCTACTCCCTGTCCATACTCGTCTTCCCTTACGCAATCCTTACCCTGCTGATGATTATCCGCGGCATGCGGGAGGCAGCTGTCGTACAGACGGAAGACCTTATTCGCTTCCGCGACTCGAACGGCAAACTCCGGCTGACGATTGCGCCCAGGGCGGTGCTTTATGTGGAATCCAAGGAGAATTATGTGAGCATCTGCTACCAGGACGGAGCTCATCTTCGCAACTATCTGCTGCGCAACTCCATGAAGCGCACGGATGAACTGCTCGCCCGCCATGGCATGGTTCGCTGCCACCGCACCTGTATCGTCAACCCCTCGCACGTCAATATCCTGCGACGTGACCGCGAAGGGTTCATCTTTGCAGACCTGGATGTAGAGGGCTGCCCTTCCATCCCGGTTTCCAAACCGAATTACGATAAACTCTCTTCCCTGCTTTAAATCACCGCCTATGACTGTAGAAAAATTTGTCACGGCCCTCGGCCTCACGGTCTCCGTCTATTGCATCAACCACGGCTCACTGGCACTGGCTATCCAGTGGCCGGATTCCGACCGCTGCTACACCGTCTGGGTGGACCCGGTTGCCAATTACTATGGTAATACCGTGGATTTCAGCGGTGTGCCCGTTCCGGACGCCCTGCTCGTCACCCACGGTCACGGCGATCATCTGGACACCACGCTGGCCGCCTCCGCACTCCGCGCAGGTGCATCCTGTATCGGTTCGCCGGATGTCTGCGAACACTTCCCCGAAGCCACGCTGCTGCGAATCGGCAAGAGCCTTACCCTCTCCGACGGTGTCACGGTGACGGCTGTCCCGGCTTACAACAACTCACCGGGCCACACCCGGTTCCATCCGAAGTCGCGGGAGGACAACGGCTACGTGATCGATATCGCTGGATTCAAGGTCTACGTGGCCGGTGATACGGAGGATATTCCGGAGATGAAAAACCTTGCAGGGACCATCGACCTGGCTTTTCTCCCTGTCAACCAACCCTATACGATGACCATTCCGCAGGCGGTCAACGCTGCGAAGATGATTGCGCCCAAGGTGCTGATGCCCTACCACCTGACCGACACCGACCTCACCGCACTCCGTAGCGCCCTCGAGGCAGCACTGCCTAAAACAGAGGTCCGCATTGTATCAGAATTCAGATAATTATTCTTATTTTTGTCACATGAATCCTTAAAAACACGTGTACCATGGGAAAATTTGAAGTTTCTGTAAGAAAGAACGGTGAGTTCCAGTTCAATCTCAAAGCAACCAACGGCCAGGTGATTCTTGCCAGCGAAGGTTACAACACCAAGGCTGCATGCCTCAGCGGCATCGAGTCCGTGAAGAAGAATGCCGTAGAAATCAAGCGCTTCGAGAAGAAGGTCGCGAAGAACGGCAAACCTTTCTTCTGCCTCAAGGCTACCAATGGCCAGGTCATCGGACAGAGCCAGATGTACGCAAGCGAGAAGACCTGCGACAATGGCATCGCTTCCGTCATGAAGAACGCTCCTGAAGCTCCCGTTGTAGAAATCTAATCTTACAGCAAACATTTTCGGATGGCCGGCCTTGTGACCGGCCATTTTTTTTACGATATTTGCCGATTGATCCAACCGCAATGACACTCGATACCTTGAAACCCGGTGATTCCGCCCGCATTCTTGCGGTCGGCGGAAGCGGGCAATTACGTCAGCATTTTCTAGATATGGGCCTCATTCCCGGGGCCATAGTCAAACTTACCAAACTGGCTCCGCTGGGCGACCCGATGGAACTGCTCGTCGGGGGTTATTCCCTTTCGCTCCGGCGGGCCGATGCCAAAAAGC
>JAEEGL017396372.1_pt1 | contig 16525 bp, 5 predicted proteins | sample 9134231 | NCBI WGS metagenome assembly JAEEGL01 (sample SAMN16246548, study PRJNA631951) | gut metagenome | biome: gut microbiome; feature: rumen; material: fiber-attached | host: Bos | place: Iran: Karaj | collected 2018-10
CTAAATTTTTAGGTATTTCGCCATATACATAATTAAAATATATTAAAAATTTTTGTTTTAAATATAAGGAATATTTTATCTTATTAAATAAATAATTTATTTTCTTTTTTATTATTTTATATTCATTATTAAAATTTTTTAAATCTGAATTTTTTTTTTTTTTTTGTTTTTATAGTATTTAATAATGAAATTGATTTTTATTTAAATATGTTTCTGAATCTAATAAAAGAATATTATTTATCAAAAAAAAAATTTAAATAATTATATTTATTTAAAAAAGGAAAGAATTAAAATATTTTTATTGATTTATTACTTTTTTTGAAATTGGAAAAAACAATATTTTTAATTGATTTATTTATATTTTCCCGTAATTTTAAATAATTAAATAAATAAAATACAATTTTATTTAGTATTATATTGAAAAAATTATTTAATTATAGAACAATTTAAAAATGACTTTATTACTCTCTCCAAAGAAATTAATTAAAAGTAAATCATCAAATGACTTTTTTCGAAGAAATAATAATCCTTTTGCAAAAAGTGAAAATGAATTTATAAAAATAAATAATGATATTATTCCAAATACAAAAGGAACACCTCCTGAAATATTATATTATAAAGAATCAAAAGATTATTCTCATTCATTATATAAAATAAATTATATAAATTCAAAAGGATTTATCTCTGATGGTGGATTAAATAAAAAATATAATAAATATGCTTTAAAAAGAAATGGAATTAATAGTAAACAATCTATTTTATCGAATGATAATAGTAGTAAAACTTTAATGAAAGATGTTTTTTCTAAAAGTATGAAAAATATTAGAAAAATTAACAATAAAAATTTATTATATGAATCAAAAAATAATTCTCTTAAAAAATATAAATATTATACTTCATCAAGTAGAAGTTTAAAAAATATATTTTCTTTTAAAAATAAAATAAACAAAAATGATAAAAAAGATAATAAAATTACAGGAAAAAAAAAGGAGAAAGAAAAAAAGAAAAATATAAATAAAAAGGAAAAAAATGAAGAAGAAAAATATGAAAAAATGAATCAATTAATAGAAGATAAAATTGCAAGTTATATAAGGGATTTACAAAATAAGAAAAAATTAACATTAGAAGAAGAAAGAAATGAAAAAAAACAAAAAATTTTATTGGAAAATGGAATTGAAATAAGAATTGACAGTACAAATGATGATGAAGAAATAAAAGAAAATAATTTTGAAAATGAAAAAATTGAAGAAGAAAAATTATCTGCTGATAATTTAAGTTCAAACAATTTAATTAAATCTAAAAGAGCTATTTCTCCTAAAATAAATAATTTTTTTTTTCAAGAGAATCAGAGAAAAATATTTAAACCTAGAATTAATTCTTTTGAATATATTAATATATTAAAAAATTTAGAAGGAAGTATTAAAGAAAATAAAATTGTTAAAAGTAATTCAACTTCTAAAATAAATAATAATCCTTTAAATAATTCTTTTAGACTTTCAAATTCTATTTCAAAAAATAATAAAAAAAATGATAATATTTTATTTGGTAAAAAAAATAAAAGAAAAAAAGAAGAATTAAAAGAATTCATAGAAAAAAAAAATGAAATTAGAAGAAAAAAAATAGAAGATGAAGAAAAAGCAAAAAATAATAAAGACTTAATAAATTTTAGGAATTTATGTAATTTATATTTATATTATTTAAATAAGAATAAGAATAATAATAATAATAATAATAAAAAAGTAAAAAGAAAAAAAGCAAAAATAAAAAATGAATATTATATTGGAACAGATTCAAAATCGTATTCTACTATAATAGATTCTAATGAATATTTTTTATCTATTTTAGAAAGTCAACAACTTTTAGTAAATGGTGGTCTATTTAAAATCAATAATTTAGATTATATAAATAATAATTTAAATATTTCTAAATCTCAAATTAAGAAAATCACTGAAAAAGAAAGTAAAAAAAAATTAAATGAAAGTTCTGAAAGAAAAATTAATGAAATGAAAGAAAAAATTAATCGTTCTATAATAAAAAATCAAGATATAATAAATAAAATTGATGAATCTCAAAATAAAAATATTGAAAATGATTTATTGAAAATAGAAAAAAAAAAAGAATTAAAAATAGAAAAGCAAGAAGAATTATACTTCAAAAAAGATTTAGAAGAAAAAAAATTATTTTCAATAAAAGAAGAAAATTTAAACAAAAAAATAAATAAGGAAAATAAATTATTAATAGAGACAAATAATAATTCAGAAAATGAAACAAATAGTAATTTAACATCAAAAGAGGAAAATTTACCAAGTTTATCACATACATATATAAGTGATATAAACAATGAAAAAATAATAATAGGAATAGAACCTAGATTAATTTTAAATTTAGTAGAAATAATAAAATTATTAATTCAAAGAAAAATATTTTATAAATTATATGAAATATATGTTAACGAAGCAATTAGTCAAAGATATTCTATTGCTTTTGCTTTTTTTGTTGCCATTTGTAAACAATATTCTTTTAGAAAAATCGAAGAATTTTATAATTATAAAACATATTATTATGCTTTTTTACAATTATTTAAACCTTTTATTAAGCGTAATTTTAGATTTTTTATTAATTGTTGTTTTACTAAAAAAAAAATTGAATATTTTGTTGAATTATTAAGTAGAATGTTTAAATTTAAAGCTATGGAAAAAATCTATATTTATTGCCAAATTATTGATGGAGATGAAGAAGCTGCTTTTAAACTAATAATTACTAAAATTATGAAAACTATTATGAAACCAAAATTAAGAGAAGCATTTAATAATTTTATAACAAATATTCGATTACCAGATAAGGAAAAAAATAATATAAGGAATAATAATGATAATAAAAATATTAATTTGAATAATATAAATTCAAATATAATAACTCCAAAAATATTAAATGAGGGAAAAAATTCAGAAAAAAATTCTCCATATTTTTCATATGAAAAAACAAATATAAATAAGAAACCAGAACACTTTATAAAAATGAATAGTTATATATATGAATCATTAGAAAGTAGTAAAAGTAGTTTTACAGTAGAACCAAATAGTGTAGATAATGAAAAATTACATAAATTACATATGATGCTTTTTGAAAAAAGAGAACAAATAATAAAGAATAATAATAATTATTTAAATTATTATGAAAATAATAATAATACTCCTTCTCATAAAAGTTCTGTTAGTGTTCAAGAAATTTCTAAAATGAAACCTCGATTAAGTTTAAATAGAACTTTATCTAATTTAAGTAATGAAAATTTAAATGATTCCATTAAAAAATCTATTGAAAGTAATAAAAGTTTACAAAGAAGTATTAGTAATAAAAGTTTAAAAGATTTAAAAAAAAATTCAGGGAATATTAGTAAAGATTCTATTAATGATAATAATATTAATATTAATCATTGTAAAGATAATAATATTGATAAAGAAGTTGAAATTATTAAAGAAAATTTAAAACCTAATAATGAAGAGAATAAAAATATAATTGATAATAAAAAGATTAATAATAAAATTCCTTCTATTTTTGAGAAGGAAGATAAAAAATTAAATATTAAAAATGAAAAAGAAAATTTTCAAAATGAAGAATTAAAAGATGAAAAAATAAAATCAAATAATGAAAAAAAAATATCTGAAAAAGAACAAAATGAAATAATAAATAATAATATAAATCAATTATCTGAGAATAATAATAATTCAAATTCAAATAATAAAAATAATTCATTAAATTTTCCAGAAAGAACAGATAATAAAATAAAAATATTTTCTCATCATTCAAATAGTGAAATAGATATTTCTGCTGAAAAAGATATAAATAATCCAAATATTGATTGGGAATATTCTGTTCCTATTAAATCTGAAAGTGATTTAATTAAAAAAGATAATGAAATTAAAAAAAATAATGATAATTTAAATAATGATATTAACAATAATATTTTAATTTCAAATAAAAAACATTATAATCATAAAGAACAAAATGAAAAATTATTTGATGATTTAAACTTTGAAAATAGAGAGAAAAAAAATAATAATAATAAAGAATTAAATGACAATAAAAAAGAAGAAGAGAAAAAAGAAATAAAAATAATAGAAGAAAATAAAAATCAAATTGAAGAAAATAAGAAAATTAATAACAAAGAAAATAACAGCAAAAATTTATCTGATAAAGAAGAAGATTATACAGGTGATTTTGAGAATATATCAGATATAGAAAAAGAAGATGAACAAAAAAATAATAATCAAAATATAATTTCAATAATAAAAAATGAAATGAAACAAAATGATAAATCAAGAAATAATCTTATAAACCAAAAAGGACAAAATAAAGAAATAAACCTATCATTAAATAATAATAATTTAAATCAAACAGAAAAATCAATAAATAATAATAATATAAAAGAAGAAACAACAATAAAAAATGAAAAAGAAGTAAAATATAAAAATTCAAATGAAGAATTTAAAGAATTAAACGTTGAAATTTTAACAGATGAAATAATATTAAATTTACTAAATTCAGAAATAAAAAATGGGACAAATTTATTTCCAAAAAGAAAATATAAATATGATCCATTTAATGGAATAGATTTGAACATTAGTAAAAGTGGAAGTCTTGTAAATACTAATAATTTTTTTAAAGAAACATTTCCTCTTAATAAAGATATTAATTTGAAAGAGAAAGATTTAAATAATTCAATAACATCTTTATCTTCATTGAAAGATAATAATAATTTTCAACTATTAAATGATTCTCTTATGTCCAGTTATTCTGCTAATTCTTTTTTTAATAAAACTATGAAAGATATTAAAAAAGAATATTCACTTAAATTTTATATTAATAAAATTGCTCCTAAATTAATTAAATTAATTAAAGAAAAAATAAAAGAAAAATATAATGAAATTTATGATAATTTATCAACTCCTTTAATTAATCATACTAATAATTTAATGGTTTCTTTAGCTTCACAAGACGCAGAAATGTTAAGAGAAAATTATAAAAATTTAAATGTTAAGGAAGAAATATCAAATATTTTGAATGGGGAAAAACTATTAAGTGATTTTGATAAAATATTAAAGAAAATTATAGAAAAAGAAAATATAAAAAATGAAGAAAATTATATTAAAAATTTAAATAAATGTATAATAGATACAACAATAGAATTATTAAATAAAGAAAGATTATATGGTGAATTAGGAGAACCTTTACCTTGGAGTAATAGAACACATAAAATAAAATTTAAATATGAAAAAAATGATTGTAAGAAATTATGTGATTTTATTACTAATAATTTATTTTCTTTATTATATAATAAAATTGGTTTAATTACTGAAAATTATGATTTCTTAACTAATGAACAATTAAATAATGAAAGAGAAAGAAGAGTGATTGAATTTATTAAAAAAGAATTAAATGAAAATGAAAATCAATGGAAAAATTTAGAAATGGAAGAAACTCAATTAAAAATTGAAGTATCTGAAATGATTATGGATCAATTATATAATGAAGTTATAGAAATTTTAGAACATGTTCAATATAGTAGAAAAAAACCTGATTTATATCAAAATAAAAGTATTTATGCTTGTGAAGAAATTCCTAAATTGTCTTTTCAAATCTCTTTTTCAGGAATTATGGAAGAAGATGAAAATAATTTGATTAATATATAATTTTTATTTATAAAAAGTTTTTTTAAAATGTGAATTATAATCGGAATTTTAATTTATTATTTATATAAATAAATTTTATTTTATTTTAATATTAATTTAAATTAATTAAAGATTTTGAAATAAAAATAAAAAAAAATTAAAATAGTGAGTTTAATAATTAAATTACAATTATAATTTATTATGACATAAAAAAATAATAAAAAATTTAAAATTTTAACATCCATTATTTTTCTTTGTACAATTCCTTTCGAAATTAGAAATATTATTAAACTTTAAATTCCAGACTCCGAATAAAATATTTTGAAAAAGAATATCACTATGAATACTCATAGAAATAATGTCATAATATTCAGTAAAATCTTGTAAAGTAATATGTCCATTTTTTAATTTATTAGTTCTTAATAAAATAAAATGATAATTAATATTATCTAAAAATTCTGCTTCAACTTCAGAAGAACTTCTTCTTCCATTAATAACATCAGGATGATTATTAACATTATAATAATTTCTCATATCATTGATTGTTATAAAACCATTATTATTATAATCTAAATAATTAAAAACTTGAGTTACTATTTGAAATCTAAATATATTCATTTTTCCAATTAAAACATTTAAAAATTCTATATAATTTATATGACCATCATTATTATTATCAAATTGACTGAATATTGATATTTCTTCCTCTTCACTTAATGGAATTTTATATTCAAAACAATATTTTAAAAATTCATCATAATCTATTAAATTTGAATTATCCTCATCTGATAACATAAATGATCTTCTTAATGACATTATTCCTCTTGGTCCTCTTGATGCAATTATATCTCTAAATTTTTTAAAACAATTTGAAGGATTTTTATTATTTAAATTTGAGAAATTTCTTTGATGAGGAAAATTTATTTGATTTATATGATAATTTTCAATATTATGGTAATTAGATTTATTATATATTGGAGGTGTATTATAATTATTATAATTATTATTATTATTATTATTGTTTATGCTTATATTTCTTATTGGAGTTTGATCTGCTGTTTTTAATAAAGAAGAATCATTATGATATTTATTGATTGGCGATTGGTCAATATAATTATTATAATTATTATATATATAATTATTATTATTACTATTATCTTTCCATTCGCTATTAACTAAAAATTCAAAATAATCATCATTATCAATAGACATAGAAACATTTTGATAATATTCTAAAAAATCATCAAATATAACAATTCCATCAGCATCACTTCCATTTAAATAATTATAAGTAATTTCAAAATTATGAATAAATTCATTCAGAATTTGTTGTTCACTTCTTTTCCTAATTTTCACTTCAGGATGATTTTTACAATTATATTTTTTTTTAATATCTTCAATATTAACAGCACCAATATTATTAGTATCAATTGATTTAAAAGCATTAAAAACAATTTTTTTTCTAAAATTATTCATTTCTCCTCTTATTACTCTTATAAATTCATCATATTCAATTATTCCATTATTATTTAAATCAAAAGCAAAAAAAGCTTTTTCAAGTTCATTTTCATTTAAATCAAATTTAAATTCATTTGAAGCTTTTTTAAATTCTTCAAAATCTATTGATTGAGAATTATTTATATCTATTTCCCTAAAATTTTCTATTATTGAAGATATTCCTCTTATTCCTCTTTTTAATATTTTTTTTCGAATTTTATTTATTATTTCTTTTATTGAAGAATCTTCTAAATATTCTTTTTTTGAAAGATTATTTTGGATTAATTTTTCTTTTTGAATTGTCATTTCATTTATTTCTAAATTATTTTTTTCTATATTATTCATTATTTCATTTTTATTTATATTATTATTATTTTTTGTATTAAATGTTTGTTCTAAATTAAATTGACCATATAAAGTATTGATGAATTCAATATAATTTAATTCATTGTTTTCTTCTTTTTTATATAGTTTAAATAAATTTTTTAAATCATTTTCTTTAAAACCTGATATACCTATTTGCTTCATTGTTTGAATAAATTCATTTTCATTACATGTTTCTTTATTATTTATATCGAATTGTTTAAATGATTTAAATAAAATTTCCTCTTCTGATATTGAATCAGTTGATTTTAAACATAATTTATTTGATAAAGCTGTTTCAAATTCTATTTTTAAATCTGACATTAATGTTAAATATATGTAAAAAATTTAATTTTTAAATTTAATTTAAAATTAGTTTTCATATTTATTCTAAATGAATAATAATCTATTTTTTATCTTTTATCATATTTTATTTTAATACAATTCTTTTAAATAATTTAATTCTTTTTTTCCTTTAATATTTCTTATTCTTTTTGTTTTTTATTATTTTTCATTTCTCATATTTTTCTTTCCTCATATTATTTTTTATTCATCATATATTTTTTTTGAAAATTGAAAAATTATCTGCTTTTTTAAAAAATAAATTAGATAATTAAATAAAAAATATGTAAAATTATTTAAATTTAATATATGATAATGTCTTCAAAAATTTTAAATGGAGACATGAAATATGATAAAATTGTATTTTTTTTTACTTTGAAAATAATTCCTTTTTTTAGAGAAATAACATTAATATGTTTAAAGATAGAAAAATCATTATTTTTTAGATATCTAATGATATTAATATTATTAATAAATTCAATTCTTCTTTCTTTTTATAGTGATTTAGAAACAATGGAACCAATATATTATTCAATAGAAAGAATTTTTTTATTTTTTTATTTTATTCAATCATCAATAAAACAAATAAGTTATGGATTATTTTTAGAAGGAAAAGGATATTTAAATAATTTTTGGAATATTTTAGAATTATTAGAATTATTAATTGGAATTTTATGTCAAATTTCTCCTTTTCATACAATAAAATATATATGTTGGTTTCGAGGTTTAAGACCTTTTTTATTAATAAAAGAAATACCAAAATTAGAAATTATATTCAGTTGCCTTATATCTTCATTTAAAGAAATGATAAATGTATTTGTTTTATTACTTTTTATTTTTTTAGCTTATTCTGTTTTAGCAGTTAATATTTGGGGAGGAATTTTTTATAGAAGATGTAGAATAAATCCAATTCCAAAAAATGGTAAATTTGAAATTGAAAAAAATAATATTAATTTATGTGGAGGATTGTATAAATGTAATAATTGTTATTCCATTTTTGATTTTTCAAATAATAATAATACTTTCTTTTTAACTTATGATAAATATAATGAATTACATATTCCAGAATTAAATTATGGTTATAGTACATTTGATAATTTTTTTAAAGCTTTTTTAACTATTTATAATTGTATGACTTTAAATGGATGGAGTAAAATTATGTATAATGTTCAAAATGGATATTCCTATTCTGGAGGCTCTTTTTTTTTTATTTCTATGGTTTTTTTGTTGAATTATATTGTTTTAAATTTTACTATTACTATTTTAATGGATAATTTTGAAAAGAAATTAATTCAAGATGAAGAAAAACAAAAGAAAACAAGTCCTATAAAATTAATTGATTTAGAAATTGAAGCTAAGAAAATTTTATTAAAACAAAAATTTTCTATATGGTCTAAATTTAATTTTTTATTTGAATATATAAAATCATTTAGTTTTTTAAAAAAAGTGTCTCCTAGTTTAGTAAGACATCAAGAATTTCCAATTACATATTATTTTTATATAATTTCTCAACAACCAATTTGGGGTCATATAAATTATATAATAATTGTAATTAATATTATTATTTTATGTGAAGCAAAAGAGAAAAAAACTTCTTTTCAAAAAATTGTTGAAAATTTAATAATAATTATATTAGATTTTGATTTATTATTTAAATACGTTGGTTTGGGATTAAATCATTATTTTAAAAATTCAATTTCTATATTTAATTTTTTTATGACTATAATAGTTAATATAGAATTTTTTATTTTTGGGACTACAGTATCTTCAATGGCATTTTTATTAAAAACATTAAATATAATAAAAGGTTTAAAAGGATTTAAAACATTTAATATTATAATAGATTTATTAAGAAAAACAATAGAAAGTATAATAATATTTGTGGCACTAATATTTATATTAGTTTATGTTTTTGCTTTAATAGGAATAACATTATTTAAAGGAGTTTTTGAAGGTTTTGAAGATGAAGTTCCAGAAAAAAATTTTGAAAGTTTATTAAATGCTTTTACTGAAGTTTTTAGTTTATTAATTGGAGATGATTGGTATCTTGATATGATTGCTTATTTACGAGTAACTAAAGTTAATAATATTACAGTTTATATATATTTTATTTTCACAAATATATTTTTAAGTATTCTTTTTACAAATTTAGTTGTTGCTGTTTTAGTTTATAATTATGAAGATTCAAGACAAAAACAAAGATTTAAAGAACTTTCTTCTATTATTAAAATTACTGAAAAAAAATGTGGAATTAAAAGATCTTCTTCTTTTACTTATACTAAAAAATATATTAAAACTTATGATATGTTATTTAATTATGATTATGAATCTAATTATGATTTTAATTCAATTGAAAAAGATGAAGACACCTTAAACAAAAGTGATTTATTTGAATATGAAATTTATAATGAAATTGTTGGAGTTAATTCTGATGCTTTAGTTTTTCAACATGATATTAATACTGATAAAATTGTTAATAAAGATCATTTTGGTTATGGAATAATTATGAAAAAAATTAAAAAAGAAAAAGCTATTCAAATATTAAATGAACAACTTTTAAAAAAGAAAAAAAATTTAAGTACTATTAGTGTTTCTAGTCAAGTTTCAAGTAATAATTTCTTAATTAGAAAAGGAAACAAGAGAAAAACAACAAATAAAAATAGTTTTATAAATTTTAGAAAAGAACCTACAATTGAATATAAAATACAAATTAAAGGACTTGAAGATGAAAAAAAAGACCAAATGTTTTTTAGTTCAACAATAGATAAAAATGTATTATTAAATTTAATAAATAAAGAAAAAGTAAATAATAATATAAATAAAATAATTAGTAATATTAAAATTATTGGTTCTGATGAAGATTCGTTAAAAATTTCAACAATAAAAGGGACAAACATAGGATTAAACACAAAAAATCCTAAATATAATCAATTAATTAATATAAATATAAATGATAAAATTAATTTAAATAATAATGATAAGAAAAATAATTCTTCAAAACAGGTTTTACATCTTAATAATTTTGAGAATAAAAATAGTCCTTTAAAAAGAACAATTTCAAATCAAACATCATTATTGAAAAAAAAACAAATCAAATCAACTAATAGAATTGTTCATATTGATAATTCAATTTTTCATTTATCTTTAAAAAAAAAAGGAAATAAATGGGAACAACATAGTAAACATTCAAAATTTATAAATTATCTAAATGAATCAAGTTTATTTATTTTTCATAAAAATTCAATGATCAGAATTTTTTGTCAATGTCTTTTATCAAAAAAAATTTTTCATACTTTTTATATCATTTTAAATGGATTATCATGTTTTTGCTTAATGTTAGATACTCCTTATGTGAATCCAAAATCAAAAAAAAAAAAAGTTTTACATATTTTTGAGGGTTTATCTTTAATTTTTTTTTGTTTAGAAACTTTAATAAAAATAATAGCAAATGGTTTATTTATTCCAGATAAAAATAAATTTCCAAAAAAAAAAAACATTTTTTAAAACTATATTAGATTTAAATAGTATATCAAGTTTAAATTCTATAAATAGTAATAGTTCAAGTTTTAGTGTCAGTCAACTTATTTTATCTCAAATTTCGCAGAAGTCATTAAGTTTAATTGATAGTCCTCCTAAAAAAATTTATTCTAACAATAGTAAAGAAATTAATATAAATGAAATATTAAAAAAAAGTAAGTTAGAAAATGATGATTCAAATTCTTCTTTAAGTAAATTAAGTAATGGAAGTTTAATTAAATTAAATAAAAACAAAGATAAATTATTACATTCTTCAAACATTAATTCTGATAATTCAAATAAATTAAATAATATTAATAATAATATATCTCATTTTAAATCTAAAAAAGATAATACTTCAAAAACACCTTATTTAAGAAATATTTTAAATATAGAAAATTTAATTACTTTAATAATAAATATTTATGTATTTATAAAACAATCAGATTCAAAATTAAATTTCAAAGAAAATAATAATGTTCATTTTCTTTTATATAACATGAAATGTTTAAGACCATTAAGATTAATAAGTGAATTAACAAATTTAAAGCAAATGTTTCAAGTATTATTATTATCAATACCTTCAATATTATATATGATATTAATAGCATTAATAATCTTTTTTATATATGCAGTAGCAGGATTAAATTATTTTAAAGGACTTTTAGGAAAATGTTCAAATAACATATATAAAAAAAGAAAAGATTGTTTAAATAATAATTTTATTTGGGAACCTGAAGAAGATAATTTTGACTCAATAACAAGTAGTATATTAATTGTATATGAATTAGCAACAACTTCAGGTTGGTATAGTATTATGAATAAAATATATAAAGTCACTAATAATTTATCTCCTTTATATTTTATTTCTTTTATGATTATTGGATGTATTTTCATTATGAATTTTAGTGTCACTTGTGTTGTTGATACTTTTGTTTCTTTAAGAGAAATTATGGAAGGTGATGTTTTTTTAACTAAAAATCAAAAAGAATGGTTAAAAGCTGTTAAAATGTTTATGAAATTTAAACCTATTCCTACTATTAATACTCACTCTTCTAAAATATCTAATTTAAGGAAATTTTTTTATAGAATTGTTTCCAATAAATTTTTTAATAGAACTATTAATTTATTGATTATCATTAATATTATTACTATGTGTACTTCTCATGCAGGACAATCAAATAAAATTGAAAATTTTCAAAATTTTGTTTTTTATTTAACAACTTTAATATTTATTTTAGAAATGATATTTAAAATAATATCATATAAAGCATTATTTTTTATAGATTCAATGAATGTATTTGATTTTATAGTTGTTATTTTATCAAGTTTATCAATTATATTTTCAATAATATATCATTTTAAAAAAAATAAAGAGCATTTTAAAACTTATGATGCAATTCCAGGATTAATAAAAGGAATAAGAGTATTAAGAGTATTTAGATTAATAAATTTAAATTTTGAAATAAAAAATTATTTAAAAATATTATTATTTATCCTTCCTCAAATATTAAATATATTTACACTTCTTTTTGTATTAATGTCAATATTTATAATATTAGGAATATCAATATTTAGTACAATAAAATATAATGATATAATAAATGACAATGTAAATTTTAAGACATGGTTTTCTTCTTTCAATACTTTATCAAGAGTTTTAACAGGAGATCAATGGAATGAAGTAATGATAGCATATGCAATAAAAAGTAAAAATTGTACAAATGATTACCAAAATTATAATGATTTAATTACAAATGGACCTCAAAATTGTGGTAAATGGAGTACTTATCCTTTTTTTATTTTTTTCATGGTTTTAAATTCTACGATTGTTATAAATATGTTTATTGCTGTTATTGTAGGAAGCTTTATTGATGAATATACTGACTCAAATAAAAATGAAATTTCAACTAAAGACGCTAAAATTTTTTATAAATTATGGAGTAAATATGATAGAAATGTTAAATATTCTATTTCTTTAGAAAAATTTGTTTTATTTATGAGTCAATTAAAATATCCAATGGGTTTAAATGGAGATAAATTATTTATTTCTGATATTAATAAACAAAAATTAAGAGGAAAAATTTATTTATCACCTGATAGAACTCTTGTTATGGATGAAGCTCAAGTTTTTAATATATTAAATAAATTAGGTATTTATTCTCAAAGTGGAAAAATTCATATTTTAGATGTTATTAAACTTATTAATAAAAGATATATTATTGGACAACATGAAAAAGAAGAAAATTTATTATCTATTGAAAAATATCAGAAAGAATTAAGATTATTTGATATTACACAAAAAAATGTTAAAAAAAGATTGAAAGAAGAATTTAAAAGATATCATAAAGATTATGGATTAATTGCTCTTCCTCAATTAGATAAAAAAGTTGAGAAATGTAAAACTTCTTCAAGGAAAAATAAAAATCATGGAGAATTTAAAAATATAAAAAATTTTAAATCTTTTATTTCAAGGAAAAGTAATGATAAAAATAATTAATATGTTTTTTTCAATAATAATTTTTATATATAGTCTGTATTTTATTATATTTTATTTATTTTCTTCGATTAATATATATTTAATATGTGTTATATTTTAATTATTATATGAAATTATTTTATTGTTCTAATATATTTTAATAGTAAATTTAGTTAAAATTATTATAATCAATTATAAATCTTTTATTTATTTATAATCATTAAATATAAATATATTATTATAAAGTTAAATTATTAAAGAAATAAATAAAAATTAATTTTGAATTTATTCTATTTTTGATAAAAATTGATTTTGCTTTAATTTATTTAATTCATTTGAACTATTAAAGAATTTTTTTTTCTTTTTAATTCTATCAATAAAAAAAGGATAAATTTCTTGTAAGAAAAAAGTTATTTTATACAATAAAGTAGGTAATTGTCTATTTTTAATTTCATCTTTAATCTCATGAAATATATCACAAAATCTATCAATTTTTTCTAAAGATAATTCATTAATTTTATTTAATCTTTCTTCACTAATTAAAAAATTTCTGATTTTTCCATTTGAAGCATTTTTAATTTGTTTAATTAATTCTTTGCACTTAAAATCATTTAAATCTTTGTTAAAATTGAATATAATTAATAAACACTTCATTAAACATAAAATAACATTATCATTAGTATCATAAGAATAAAATTCATTTTCATCTTTTGCATTAATAAAATTAATTTCACTTCTTGCCGTAAATGAGGGATTAAATTTAATTTTTAATTTATTTTTTAAAGATTTAACAATATTATCTAAATAATTAATATAATCTTCTAAAATTTCAGAAGGTGAATTTATTTGATAAATACTTTTCATAATTTTACTTAATTTTATTCGAGTTTTAAAAGGAACAACATTAGATTTTGTACATAAATAAATACATAATTCTTTTGGTGTTTGAAAATATTTAACTTCATTTTTAAAAACATTTGAAGATGAAATTTCTTTTTTTTTTTCTTGATTTTGATTATGAGAAGGAATATCAATAATAGAAAATTTTCTTAAATCAAATTCTTCATTGTTTACATTTTCAGTATTAATATTAGAATTAATATTATTATTATTATTATTATTATTATTATTATTATTATTATTATTATTATTATTATTATTATTATTATTATTATTATTATCATTATCATTATCATTATCATTATTAGCATTCAAATCAATATAAATTTCTCTATTATTTTTTTTATACTTATTTAAATCAAATAAATCTTCTCTATCAAAATTTTTTCCATTTGAAAATTGATTTAATATATTTCTTTTTTTTAAAGTTGGAGATATACCTAAAACATCAGTAGAAACTGAAATTGGAGGATTAGTTTTATTAATATTATTATTATCTAATTTTTTTTTATGTTGAGATGAATAATTATAGATACTACTTGAAGTATATATATTTAAGTTATTCTTTTTTTCTTTTAAATTTCCCATGTTTTGACTATTTTTACTTTTTTTCTTTTTTAAAACAAATTCATGAGAAGAAGAAGATTCATGTGGATTTTTAAATTGTAATATATTTTTTTTTTTTTTGATGATTTAAAAGAGCATGTCTTAAATCATTTTGAGAAGCTTTACTTAATTCATTAAAATATTCATTATTATTATTGTTTTTATCTTTATTATTTATTTTATTTTTAGGAGGTGTTTTTGATTTAAGTTGACTTTGACTATTTATTATTAAACTATTTGTTGTTTGATAAAATTCTGATGCTGTTAAACCTAATTTTGTACTTGATAAAGGACTATTATCATTATCTTTTTCTAATTTTGAGATTAATTCAACAGATTTTTTATAAAAATTTTCATGATATCCTTTTATTTGCTTTATTTCATTATTAATAAATTTTAATTTGGATTCTATTTGCTTTTTTGAATCTTCATATAAATCTGCTATTTGTTGCTTTAAATCATTTATTGTTAATTCAGTCATTTATTTTTATATAATGTTTTATTAATTAATTTAAATAATAATTAAAAAATTTTAAGGATAAATAATGAAAAATTGAAATTTTTAATGAAAAAATAATAATAAATGAAAATCAATAAATCAATTTTTAAATATTCAATCTTTGATAATAATTTTTGAATTAAATTTCACTAACCATGATTTTCCAAAGACAAGAAAATGATATTTATATTACATATATATAAATAAAATCTCAAAAATATTTTATTATAAGAGCAAATATGTTTTTTCATTTTAATATGTATTTAATTTTTTTTATAAAATTAAATTTTAGAAAAGAAAATTTTACTTTTCATATTCTTTGTTACCAATATAAAAAATAAATTTTTGTAATCTTATTACTTCTATTTTAGATAATACTATTTATAACTTATATATTTATCAAACTAATACTATTGGAATTGAATCTTATTAAACGTTATTTTAAATATATTATTTTTCAACAGTTAAAAAATCAATTAACATTCTTTAAAAAAAAATTTTTTTAATCCCTAAAAAAAATATATTACAAAAATAAGATAAAAAATTTTTTAAAAATGTTAAACCAGAATCCAATAAAATCTCAAAATGAAAATGTAGAAAACAATTCTGAAATAAAGAACATTCTAGATAAAAAGCCAGAACATATAAAAAAAG
>JAEEGL013424457.1_pt1 | contig 16524 bp, 14 predicted proteins | sample 9134231 | NCBI WGS metagenome assembly JAEEGL01 (sample SAMN16246548, study PRJNA631951) | gut metagenome | biome: gut microbiome; feature: rumen; material: fiber-attached | host: Bos | place: Iran: Karaj | collected 2018-10
CAATCGATACGGAACCTTTTTCTTTCTTCATTTCCATATACCCCCAGACAATACAATTACGAAAAATGCTGCCCGGCAGTCCTTTGCCGGGCCTCAATCCTTTTGACACACGTATTTTAGCACCCTGATACATGAATTGCAAGAAAAAATTAGCACTCTCATATCGAGAGTGCTAATTTCCTGTATGCTGTATCAGATATCCTCTTCCAGCAGGGCGAGATCGTCCTCTTCCTCCTGCTTCTGGGTTTCCACGGCTTTCGCTTCGTCCGGGGTGAGATCCTTCGGCGCAAAGAGAATCGCGCGGACCTTCTTGTCGATCTCATCCGTCAGTTCCGGATGCTCCCGCAGATAGATGCGGGCGTTGTCCCTGCCCTGGGCCAGGCGCTGATCCCTGTAGGAGAAGAAGGCGCCGCTCTTGTTGATGATGCCGTACTCCAAGGCCATATCCAGCAGGGTACCTTCCTTGCTGATACCCTCGCCGTAAATGATGTCAAACTCCGCCACACGGAAAGGCGGGGCCACCTTATTCTTGACCACCTTGACCTTGGTGTGGTTGCCGATGATTTCCGATCCGTTCTTCAGCGCTTCTCCCTTGCGGACATCCAGGCGGACAGAAGAATAGAACTTCAGTGCACGGCCGCCGGGGGTCGTCTCCGGGTTGCCGTACATGACGCCGACTTTCTCGCGCAGCTGGTTGATAAACACCGCCACGCAGCCGGTCTTGTTGATCACGCCGGTCAGCTTGCGCAGGGCCTGGCTCATCAGGCGGGCCTGCAGGCCGACAAAGGAGTCTCCCATCTCGCCGTCGATTTCCGCCTTCGGCACCAGCGCCGCCACCGAGTCAATCACGACCACGTCCAGCGCGCCGCTGCGCACCAGCGCTTCGGTAATCTCCAGCGCCTGCTCGCCGGTATCCGGCTGGGAAACATAAAGCTCGTCAATATTCACGCCCAGTTTTTTCGCGTAGAGCGGGTCGAGCGCGTGCTCCGCGTCAACAAACGCCGCAATGCCGCCGGCTTTCTGCGCTTCCGCCACCACATGCAGGGCGACGGTCGTCTTACCGGAGGATTCCGGTCCGTAGATCTCAACAATGCGGCCGCGGGGGATACCGCCCACGCCCAGCGCATAGTCCAGTGTCAGGCAGCCGGTGGGAATGACGGGGATATCCCGGTTCACGGCATCGGATCCCATTTTCATCACGGCACCCTTGCCGAACTGCTTGTCCAGGTCGGCCAGCGCATGCTCCAGCGCTTTGAGCTTCTCTTCCTGAATGCTGTCCCCTGCGGAGACGGAGGCCTTTTCGGGTTTTGCGGCTTTCTTCGGTGCCATGTTCAGTCATCCTTTCATATTCAGCTAAAATGCTTATCGCCTGGGGCGATCCTTCAAGGGTATCCTACCACCCGCCCCTGTAAAAGACAAGGGGAACAAACGGATTTATCCAACTTTCATTCCGACCCGCAAATCCCTGGTTAACGGCAGCCGCACCGTTATTTTATTTCAAAGGCCCGGCGGATTCCCGCCGCGTCCGTGGTCATGACCGCGGACACCGGTTCTTCCGTCTTCAGGGTCTGCTGCAGCTCCGGATACCGGAAGCTGCGCCGGAAGCTCTGGTCCGCCCGGAACACACCGTCCTCAATGACACCGGTCTCCCAGCTTTCCAGGTTGTCCAGCGGGCTTGTCCGTGCCGGGAAAGCCGGATTTGTCACTTCCAGTCCCCCGATCCGGAAACGGTCCCCTTCATGCTCTGCCAGCAGCTTTGCCTCGCCTCCGCAGGGGCAGATGACCGTCAGGTCCTGCGGCTTCAGCCGGGAAAGCGCCACCGCCACGGCCTCCGGATTCAGGTCCAGGCCCGCAAACCGGCAGTCCAGCCGCTGTGCCGCTTCCAGCGCCGTGCCGCTTCCGCAGCACAGGTCCGCCACCAGATCCCCGGGATTGGTCACCGGCAGCAGGAGCCTTTCCAGCAGCTTCAGCGGCTTCTGTGTCGCATACCCGGTGCGTTCCGGATCCCGCTGCTGCAGATGGCTGATATCCGACCAGACATCCCCGGGATAAACCGGCTCATCGTCATAATACCGGTATTCCTTTCCGTTGGACGTGATATAGGAGAACATCCGCCCCTGCTCATCCCGCCCGCGGGCCATGTGGTTCCGTTTTTCACCGCGGGCAAGCGGCACCCGCGTCAGGTCAAAGAAATAATCCTTTGTTTTTGCATAGAGCAGGATTACATCGTGCTTCCGTGAAAAATACTTTTTCGCCCGGCCGCCGCTCTCATAGCTCCAGATGATTTCATTCAGGAAGCGGGTCTTGCCGAATTCCCGGTCGCACATCAGCCGCGCCGGCGCGGCCATGCGCCAGTCCAGGTGGAGATAGAACACACCGGTGTCGCTCAGGAGTGTTTTCGCGACAGAGATCACCCGCCGCAGAAGACGGAGGTACTGCTTCTCATTGGTATAGCGGTCCTCATAAGCCGGATAGCGCGGTGCCGGGGTGCCGGTCTTCCATCCTTTTTCCCCGTAAGGCCGCCGGCGCATGAACTTTTCCCCGGTCATGAAAGGCGGATCCACATAAACGCACTGAACCTTTCCTGCCAGCGCGCGGAACTCCTCCGGCAGCTTCATCACACTGCCGCAGACCAGCAGGTTCTCTCCGTTTCCGAATACTTCGCGATCCGTTTTCACCTGTTCAAACACGATGAATCACCTCCGTCTATGTCCTTCGCAACCTCTTCCTTCTCCTGTTTCGCAATATTACCCGGAATTCTTTTTATAACGCTGTCTGATGCGTTTTGAACTTTTTCCTGAGCGCTTTCAGTTCCTCCTGCTCTGCCCGGAGCCTGTTCAGGAACAGCACCTGCGCTTCGTCCTGCGCCAGTATTTCCCCGGCCTCCCGGACCGCTTCGGTAAACGCCGGATCCAGGGCATCCTTTCCCTGCCGGGCCAGCGGACACACCGCCCGGGCCCGCTGGTCAATGACTGCGCGGACCTTTCCGTCCTCCCCGATCACGGGCAGCAGGGGAAACAGCCTGCAGGAAAGCGGCCGTTCTTCCCGCTCACACCGGCCGGGGCAAAGAACCATCTCCCCCTGGGCTGTCTGCCGGATCTCCCAGCCGGCCTTTTCCGCATAGGCTGATGCCTCGCCGGGAAAAAGCAGCATGCCCGTCTCCTCCCCGTCCAGCGACAGGCAGCAGCGGGCACCGCAGATCCGGCCGCAGTCTTTCTTCAGCGGCGTCACCTGATTCAGTTTTTCCCGGGCAGCAGAAACCGCGGTATCCATTTTCCGTCCTCCTTCGGACAGGTTAACCGGGAAGCGGCTGGTTATTCAGCTTATCAAGCCGTTTCCTGGCAACAATCATATAGCAGAGGAAGTGGATCGCAAAAGTCACGAACCATGACACCGGATAGGACAGGTACAGGATTGTCAGGGTATGCTCCTGCGCAAAGACGGTCAGAATCCAGACAATACGCAGCAGGCATGCCCCGGTCAGGGAAACGATCATCGGCATAATGGAATACCCGATTCCCCGAAGCTGGCCGACCATCACATCCATCAGGCCGCAGAGGAAATAAGTCGGCATGATAATCCCCATACGGATCATTCCGCAGGCAATGACCTGCTCCTCCGGATTGTACAGGCTCATCAGCGGGACACCGAACAGCAGGATCAGGAGTCCCATGCTCAGGCCGATCGCTGTCACGACACCCAGGCAGCACCAGAGTGTCTTTTTCACCCGGTCCGGCTTCCCTGCGCCGTAATTCTGGCTGGCGAAGGTCATATCCGCCTGATGCTGGGCGTTCATGGCAACATAGACAAACCCTTCAATATTGCTCGCCACGCCGTTTCCCGCCACCACCAGGGATCCGAAGGAATTGACCGAGGACTGGATCATCACATTGGAAACGGAAAACAGGCTGCCCTGAAGGCCGGCCGGCAGGCCGATCCGGATGATCTCCTTCAGGCTCTTTCTGTCAATCCTGCATTCCCTCAGATTCAGCTGGATTACGCCGCGGGTACGGAACAGGCACAGAAGCACCAGGACCATACTGACCACCTGGCTCGCCACCGTTGCGATCGCCACGCCGGCCACATCCAGGTGAAACACAATCACCAGGATCAGGTTCAGCACGACATTCACCAGGCCGGAAAGCATCAGATACACCATGGGGCGCTTTGTATCGCCTACCGCCCGCATGGCAGCCGCGCCGAAATTGTAGAGCATGTTGGCCGGCATGCCCAGGAAATAGATCCTGACATACAGTGCCGCCCCGTCAATCACGTCCACCGGGGAATCCATCATCTGCAGGAGGGGTTTCGCCATCACAAAACCGAAAATCCCCACGCCGATTCCCATAAACAGCGCAAGGGTCATTGCGGTATGCTCCGCCCTGCGCATGGCCACCACGTCCCGCGCACCGTAATTCCGGGCAATCACCACGCTTGCGCCGACACCCAGGCCCATGAACACATTCACCAGCAGATTGATCAGTGCGCCGGTGGAAGAAACCGCGGCCAGTGCTTCGTGGCCCGCATAGTTGCCCACCACAATCACATCCGCCGCATTGTACAGCAGCTGGAGAATGCCCGTCAGGATCAGCGGGCCGGAAAATGACAGAATCCGCGGAAGCAGCGGACCCTCCGTCATGTTGATCTCATGACGGCCGCCCTTCCCCCGGAAGAATCGAAGCATAGTCAGAACTCCATACCAAACTGGTTTATTTCTCTGTTTTCCTGGTCAGTATAATCTTCGTAATCACCGGACTGTTGAAAATCCTGCCCGGCTGGTGTTCATAGTGCGGGTCCGATCCCAGGCCCGGGCTGATATATTGCGGAATACCGCCCGTATAACTGAGTCCCTGGATCAGGGAATCCTCCGGGAACCAGCCCAGTTCCGGCACATAAACCGCCCCGACAAAAGGAATGCGCCACTGTCCGCCGTTATAATGCCCGGCCAGGATCAGGCTGGCATACCGCATGGAAAAAATGTCTGCCTTATCCCCCCAGGTAATCATATCCGCCACATAATCCTCGCTCAGCGGAGTATGCGTCAGAACCACCTGGATATCAGTGGACTTGAACAGCTTTTTGGTTTCCTTCAGCTTCTCAACACGCTCAATCTCATATTGCAGCGCCCGGATCCTCGCGGCGTCGTCCGCCGTCAGGGAGGCTGCACGTTCACGTTCAGTCAGGCTGTCCAGCTGCCTCTGGTAGATGTCCCGCGTCATGTTCAGGTCGCGTGAATACAGTTCCTCCGGGATCAGCCAGAGCCGGCCCTTTTCCCGTTTGATCAGCACCGGCTCGTCCAGGATCGTGACACCGGCCGCCTGCAGCCGCTGCGCCCACTCCGTGTAAACAGAAAGGCTGCTGTGGGCCTTTGTCTCAATCACCGGACCGTCGGTATCCCCCGCGATCAGATACTTGGGTGTGTCCTTCGGCAGCAGCTCAATCAGTTCCAGCAGCGGCTGCACATCCCCGTCATCGCCCAGCATATCACCGGTCATAACCACGCAGGAATAGCGTCTGTTTTCCAGCGCGTTTTCGATCGCTTTCTGGTTCTCTCCCAGCATCGCGCCGTGCAGGTCGCTCAGATGGAGAATGGAAAAGCCCTCCAGGTCTTCATGCAGGTTGAGGATTGTCAGCCGGACCTCATCCAGCCTGACCCGGTGGGTGAGCGTGAAATTCATCACCAGAAAAGAAATGATCAGCAGCGGAATCAGCACAAGGACCGCATTGCGGAAGCGATGGCCCCGGTTCCTTTTTTTCAGTTCCGAAGCAAAAATATACTGGTTCTTCTCCCGCCGCACAGTCCGTTCACCTCTTTTCCTGAACCCATTATAGGGGGTTACGGTGGAATAAGCAAGCCGCGGTGGAATCAAAAAGCCTGCCGGTTTCCCGGCAGGCGGTACCATTTCCTACAGCATTTCGCAGCCTGTTCTTTCCGGTCCTTCTTTCCCGGAAACATAGCCGGTACGGAAAGCCTCGTTGACTTCCCGCAGTTCCATCCGGCCGTCAATATACGCTTCATACATCCGGATGATGCCGGGTGCGCAGCCGTCACAGGCGCCTTCAATATTTCCGATCGCTTCAGCCACGATCGCGGCCCGTTCCTCCCGGGTCGTGTCCCTGATCAGGATACTCTTCATGTCCCTTTCTCCGGTTTCATTATTTTGCCCGTACCAGCACCACTGTGCGTTCTTCCGCCGCAACGGTTCCACTGACGGTCTGTGTGCCTTCCGGATCAATCGTTTCATTCAGGAGCAGCACCTGCCATTCTCCCTCAGGCAGCACAGCCTCCCGTTTGGCTCCGGGATTGATCAGCGCGTATGCGGTCAGCTTCTCCCCGGATGTCCAGCGCACTTCAATGGCGTTTCCGTCCAGCACCTCACAGGCAATGTCACCGGCAGTAATGAACGGATTGGCTTTCCGCAGGGCAATCAGTCCGCGGTAGAAGTCCCGCATATTCATCTGGTCGCTTCCCGGTGTCAGCTCATCCCAGCGGATGTTGTTCACCTCATCCGAAGATTTGTAGCTGTTGGAATCGCCGCCCTTGGAACGCAGCAGCTCCTCACCGGCAAGGAAGAAGGGGATTCCCTTTCCGATCATGATGATGGAAATACCGAACCGGTTCATCTTCAGGCGTTCTTCCGGCGTATCATCCGCATTGGAAGCCAGCAGGCGGTCATACAGCGTATGGTTGTCATGGCAGGCCATGTAGTTCACAACACCGTTGTTGTTTGCGGACCATGAAACCATCTTGTTCCTGATACCGCCGGTCAGGCCGAAGATCACCTGGTATGCGGTTCCCGCGCTGACATTGCCGCTGATATATCCCTTTTCCTTCGGGTTAAACACGCTGCCTTTCAGGCCGTCCCGGATGCTGTCATTGAATACGGCCACGCCGCCGGCAGCCCCTTCGGACGCGGTAATCCGGCTGATATTGGACTGATTGGCCTGCATGGGCGGTTTCAGGGTGGTTGTCCCGCCGGTCCAGCCTTCCCCGTAAATCAGTGCCCGCGGATTGATGGCATGCACCGTCTGTTCAATCTCCTGCATGGTCTGGACATCATGAAGCGCCATCAGGTCAAACCGGAAGCCGTCCACATGGTACTCCTCCGCCCAGTAGCGGACGGAATCCACCATATACTTCCGGAACATCGCCCGCTCGGATGCCGTTTCGTTTCCGCAGCCGGAGCCGTTGGACCATCCGCCGGAACTGTCAAAGCGGTAATAGTAGTAGGGAACAATCCGGTTGAGGCTGGAATTGCCGTCATAGGTATGGTTGTAAACCACATCCATGACTACGCCCAGCCCGCTCTGATGCAGCGCCTGCACCATTTTCTTGAATTCCGTGATCCGGACTTCCCCGTGCCGGGGATCCGTGGAATAGCTTCCTTCCGGAACATTGTAGTTCTTCGGATCGTATCCCCAGTTGAACTGCGGTTCCTCCGACGCCTCGTTCACCGTGGCATAGTCATAGACCGGCTGCAGGTGAACGTGCGTAATGCCCAGGTCTGTCAGGTAATCAATTCCGGCAGGTTCACCGGCAGCGTTTTTCAGCCCGTGCTCCGTAAAGGCCAGATACTTTCCCGGATAGGCCGAGGACGCAATCCGGTTGGAGAAATCGCGGACATGCACTTCCCAGATCACTGCTTCACTGTAAGTGCTGATACTGTCGATATAGGTATCCTCCCCGAACCCTTCCGGATCCGTTGCGGACAGGTCAACGACCATGCCCCTGTCACCGTTCACACCCACCGCCCGGGCGTAGGGATCCACCGCTTCCTGTTCCCCTGCGGCCGTTGTGACCAGATAGGTGTAGTAGGTTCCGGCACCGCAGGGCGCTTCCGCGCTCCACACGCCTTTGTCTCCCAGGGTCATCTCCAGCGTATCATAGGCATCACAGCCGTCGCCCGCTTCAAACAGGTTCAGCCTGACCCGGCTTGCCGTCGGGGCCCACACCCGGAAAACAGTGCTGTTCTCCCCGATTACCGCGCCAAGGTCATCGCCGTCATAATTGTATTTCTCTGCGAAAGCTTCCGTATCAAACACCTTCGTCGGCATGGCGGTCACACCTTCATATCCTTCGATTTCCACGGTATACAGCCTGGCCAGGTCCAGTTCCTCCCCGACGGTGATCAGGCCGGTCACAACGTTGTTGTTCAGGCTGGACAGGCCCGTCACTTCCAGCGCCCGCCCGGTTCCCTGTTCTGTGACCTTCACCTGGTCCAGGGATTCAATCCGTACCGCGGGGTTCAGGAAATACTGGATCTTGTCCAGATCCGCAATCCCTGCCAGTGTCATTTTCCGCTCCTGGAACAGGGTCTTTCCGCCGTCGTTGCTCAGGTACTGGTTTCCGTCTCCGGGCTTCAGATAGATCTCGGTCGTATCCCCGGCAATCTCGGCATAACGGTCGGCATCATAATCCTTGGTTGCATCCCCCCAGCTTGTGCCGCCGGGAGCGGAGCAGTTCTTCCGGACAATAAACCCGACCCGGCTGACTTCAGACGGAACGTTCAGCACGACCTTTACCCCGTATTCACAGGGATGGAACAGGTACCCGCGGCCGTCGGCATTGGGATACCAGATCCACATATCGCAGGTGTCATAATTGACCCCTTCCCCGTACCAGTAGAAGGTGACCTGGCGGGTTCCTTCTTCCCGGGGCAGGGTGTATTCCTCCTCCGCACGGACGGAAGACACCGTGGCCGGTCCGCAGAGAAGGGCCAGCACCATCAGCAATGCGGTAAATACACAACCGGTTTTCTTCATGTTCATACCTCCTGCTGTATTGCATTGTTTCTGTCGTCACTTTCCGTATACCCGGATTATATCATTCCTGCCCGGCTTCGGCAACGCCGGACCGCCGGAAGCAAAACCTGTTTTCCCCTGTTACGGAACGCTGGCCGCGGCACCCCCGGCCGGATCAAAAGCGCCGGGAGAAACACCCGTGGATTCCTCCATCTTTTTCAGCACCCGTTCCGCGTCCGCACCGTCCAGGAACACCGGGGAATAATCATTGTACCCGGCTTCTCCCGAAACGGAAATCGGATAAAACCGCAGAGTTGTTCCCGTCAGCACGCCGTCCCGGAAAGACAGTTCAGCCCGGACAGCCAGCGCGTCATGGTCCCGCGGATTGATATTGCCTCCGAACACACAGTTCCCCAGGCTGTAAACCACCGGAACACCGTCCCGGATCTCAAAGCCCTGCACCACATGCGGATGATGGCCGATCACCAGGCAGCTGCCGCACCCGATTGCCTGTTCCACAATCTGCTTCTGGTAGCCGTCCGGCGCGGATTCATACTCTGTGCCTGCATGCATGACCGTAATAATGGCGGAGCAGCCGATGGAACGCAGGTATTCCGCCTTTTTCCCGTATTCCTTTGCCCGCTTTCCGGACAGCGATCCGCTGACGCCCAGGAAACCGATCATCAGGCCGTCCTCATTCTGCCAGACCGCGGAACAGTCTGTGCCGAAGTACGCGATCCCGGCTGTCTCCAGCGCGGCTTTCGTATCCCGGTAGCCGGCGGTATCATAATCATGCGAATGGTTGTTTGCCAGCGTGACACATTCCACAGCGCCTTCCTTCAGGATGTCCGTATAGGCTGTGGAACCGATAAAGTTGAAATCTTTCTTTACTTTGGGCAGTTCCCGGTCTGAAAGGACCCCTTCCAGGTTTGCCACGGTCAGGTCATCTTCCGCGGTCAGTGTTTTCAGGTCCCGGAAAGGCCAGTCCATGCCTTTTCTTTCAATGGTTTTCGGGAAGCCTCTGCCGGCAGTGCGGGTTTTCTCCTCACAGCCGAGCGTGCAGTCTCCCAGGAATGTGATCCGGACTGTGCCGGTGTATTCCTGTACCAGGAACCCCTGCTCCGGCACAGTATCCTCCCCGGAAAGCATCAGCCATTCGCCGGATGCCTGTGCCGCGCCTCCTGTCCGGAATACCAGCAGGAATACCAGCATCAGAAGGATTCCCCTGTATCGTCTGTTTTTCATGTTCATGCTCCGTTCCTCCGGATCCTACATATCCTCCAGCCGGTGATAACGGGGACCGTGAATATGCCGTCCGTCATTGGCCAGTTCCAGGCAGGGAAGGGTCTGCCTGCCCGGCGTCCTGTCCAGCCGGATAACTGTGATGCCGGTAAACTCCAGGTGGAACAGCCCGCAGGCATAGGGAAAAGGCAGGTTCAGGATATGCCCCATCGCCGCGGCGGAAGACCCGCCGTGGCTGAACAGCGCCACTGTTTTCTGCCGGTCGTCAGGCCGCATGCACCGGTAATAGGCCCCCTGGCGTTCATATCCCATCGATTTCAGCCAGTCATCCGTCATCTGCGCCACATGATCCGCTTCCGCCGTGACAATGTTGTTTTTAAAAAACGCATGTTCACGCCATGCCGGATTATTCAGGTCCCAGCCCTCTCCCGCCAGCAGATCCGCCAGGTTCCAGGGGTGTCCGTTCAGCGGAAGCGGGGTGCCGTCGATGCTGCCCCAGTGCAGTTCCCGCATATAATTCAGCGTTTTTACCGGAAGTTTCAGCACTTCGGCTGTCGCTGCCGCAGTCTCTGCCGCCCGTCCGAGCGGAGATGAATAAATCTCCTCAATTCCTTCTTCCAGGAGCCGCTTTGCTGCTTCCTGCGCCTGGAGTCTGCCCTGTTCCGTCAGACAGTCATTTGCATAGTCCGGCTCTCCGTGCCTGACAAAGATAATCCTCATGTACGTCCTGCTCCTTCAGTAATGGGTTCCTCCTATACGATACAATGAAAAGCATGTCTTGTCGAGTGGATGGCCTCCCGGACTTGCGCAGGCGCCGTATGCTCTGATAAAATCAGGAAAAGGAGCGTGAAGTCTCATGCCTTTTGAACTGATCCGGAATGACATCACCAAAATGCAGACCGACGCCATCGTCAACGCGGCCAACTGCTCCCTGCTGGGCGGAGGCGGCGTGGACGGTGCCATTCACCGCGCCGCCGGACCGGAGCTGCTGGAAGAATGCCGGACCCTGAACGGATGCGAAACCGGTGAGGCAAAGATTACAAAGGGATACCGGCTTCCCGCCAGATATGTGATCCATACGGTGGGGCCTGTCTGGCGCGGGGGACAGAACGGGGAAAAGGAGCTGCTTACGGCCTGTTACCGCCATTCCCTGGAACTGGCCGTGGAATACGGCTGTGAAAGTATTGCCTTCCCCATGATCTCCGCCGGCGCCTACGGCTATCCGCATGACCAGGCCATGGCTGTCGCCGTGGAGGCCATCACCGGCTTCCTGCTGAACCATGACCTGATGGTTTACCTGGTTGTTTTCGGGCATGATTCCTTCCTGACCGGCAAAAAACTCTTCCGGGATGTGCAGGAATATATCGATGATGTCTATGCCGAAAAGCATCTCGACCGCCGGTCCGAATCCATCAGGCGGCGGCGCTGGCAGGAGGACAGCCAGGCCGCGGAAGACAAGGAGTTTGAACTCAACCCCCCTGTCGGCAGCAGCGTCTGCGAGATGATGGATCTCCCCAAAGCCCAGGCGCCGGGGCCGATCCTTGCCGGTGCCCTGCCGGACTGGGATAAACTGCTGAAAAAGACAGACAAGGGATTCTCCGAAACGCTGCTGGAGCTGATTGACCGGCATGGAATGACAGATGCCGAGTGCTACAAGAAGGCCAATGTGGACCGCAAACTGTTCAGCAAAATCCGTTCCAACCCGGCCTATAAACCCAGCAAACCCACGGTGTTCGCCTTCGCGGTCGCACTGGAGCTGTCCCTGCCGGAAACCAAGAAACTGCTGAACAAAGCCGGTTTCTCCCTGACCCGGAGCAGCAAGTTCGACCTTGTGCTGGAATACTTCATCACCCACCGGCATTACAATATTTACGAGATCAACGAAGTGCTGTTTGAGTACGATATGCCGCTGCTGGGTTCCGGCATGGGCTGATTTTGTCGCCTGCCGGGCGACCATATTCCCTCCTGTTTCCGTTATCCTCTGTATGCAGGGTTGAGAAACCCTGCCATGATACGAACAGGAGGGCTTGTTTATGAAAAAGAATCTGACAGAAATGGTCTTCATCCTCGATAAGAGCGGCTCCATGTCCGGGCTGGAAGCCGATACCATCGGCGGCTTCAACGGGATGATCGAGCGGCAGAAAAAAGAGGAAGGGGAAGCGCTGGTCTCCACCGTGCTGTTTTCTGATGAAAGCGTCGTTATCCATGACCGGGTGGATCTCCGGAAAATTGAACCCCTGACAGACAAACAGTACTGTGTCGGCGGCTGTACGGCCCTCATCGACGCCATCGGCGGGGCAATCCACCACATCGGCAACGTCCATAAGTACGCCCGGGAAGAGGACCGTCCGGAACACACGATCTTCGTAATCACCACGGACGGCATGGAAAACGCCAGCCGCCGCTACTCCAGTGACAAGGTCAAGGCCATGGTACAGCGGCAGAAGGAGAAATACGGCTGGGAATTCCTCTTCCTCGGGGCCAACATCGATGCCGTGGAGACCGCCGCCCACTTCGGAATCAGTGAAGACCGCGCGGTGACCTTCCGCAATGATTCCAAAGGCCAGGCGCTGAACTATGCCGAACTCAGCGAAGCAGTGAGCACGGTGCGCGCCTGCGCGCCGCTGGGCCGCGGCTGGAAACGCAAAATTGAAGAGGACTTTGAATCCCGGAAAGACTGATACACATGAAAAAAGCCGCCTGTCCGATCAGGCGGCTTTTTCAGTATGATTACCGGAACAGGATTTCATCAATCATCAGCCTGTCCCCGGCCGTATGCCCGGAGAATTCCCGGAAGCCCAGCTTTCGCAGCAGCTTCCGGCTCGGTTCGTTATCCTCAAAATGTCCGCAGTGAACAAAGGCTGCCCCGGACGACGCAAACAGATCGGGCAGCACAGCCTGCAGGGCTTCTGTCATGTATCCCTGCCGCCGGAACGCCGGGAATACCGCATAAGCCAGTGTCTGTCCCCTTCCCGGCAGCCGGTCCCTGATTACATCCGGAAGCTCCGGACTGACCGCCAGCAGGAAACCGATCATTTTCCCGGACTCCTTATCCACCAGCGACAGGGCTCTCTCCAGTCCGCAGAACTGCTGAAACACCCGGGATGAAGTATAGGAGTCCATATCCGCAGGAAAACCGTAGGCAGTCCGCAGTTCCCTGTCGGCAATACCGTTCACAAAGGAGCTTTCATCTCCCTTTTCCATGGGCTTGATCCAAAGCCTGGCACTTTCCATTTTTCTTTCCCCGAAACATTTATATCGAAGTGCATTATATCATTACTCCATTGAATTGAGTAGTATAATAGACTGGCTGTATGCCCGGTTTGCTGAAATTCTGCCAAAAGTCAAATTTCAGCGTTCCGCTCCGTCTATATTATCGGGAGGTGAAGTCTGTGTCTGGAATCCAGGGCCCGGATTCTGTGAAACAGGAAAGACTGACCGTTTTGATCCGTCAATACGAGAAAGACATCCTGAGGATCTGCTACCTTTATCTGCACGACCGGGAACAGGCAAAAGATGCCGTGCAGGAGACGTTTCTGAAAGCCTATATCCATCTGGACAGCCTGCGCGATGAAAAGAAGGAGAAAAGCTGGCTGGCCAGGATCGCGGTCAATATCTGCCGGGATTACCTGAGGACGCCATGGGTTGTTCATACCAACCGGTATGTTCAGCCGGAAGATCTTCAGATCTCCTCGGAACAGCCGGATGAAACGCACGCCGCACTGACAGCGGCTCTCATGAATCTTCCCCGGAGGCATATGGAAGCCGTCATCCTGCGCTATGTTCAGGGATATGACATACACGAAACTGCAGAAATCCTGGGAATCACACCTTCCGCCGTATCCAGAAGATGCAGGAAAGCATGCTTCCTGCTGAAAGATGAACTGGAAAGGAGCGAATACAACAATGAATGAAAAAAAAGCACAGGAATATATCCAAAAGGCTGTCCTGGATAACCTTTCATGGCTGGACGAGCTTCCTTCCCAGGAATCAGAGATACTGGAAAAAACGAAAGAGGAGGCTCTCCCTTTGGTAACTGTTTATCAAAAGAAATCAAATATTCCCGATCCGGCATATACACCCCAATATAACGTAAGCCATTCCCTCCGGCTCAGACCCGTTCTCGCATTATGTGCCGTACTGGTTCTCCTGACCGGTGTATGGGCCGTTTATCACAGCAATTCCATGGATAACCGCTTCATTCCCCTGGATTCCGTAACAGAGCCAGTCAGCATTGAAACAACACCCGGTACGCCGGATCAGGACAGCAGTGCTCCGGCACTCCCGGCAGCTGTCAGCAGCGCGGAAAATTCCGAATCTGAAACGTCCTCTCTTGACCGCATCGATCTCTATGTGGATCCCGACCTGCTGTGGAATAACGAGACCGGAATCCTGGCGGTGGGTGATCAGGTCGTTAAAGAGCCCGGAAAACTGCCTTTCAAAAATACGGTATACCGGAAAATGAAAGATTCAGGGAAAACAGTTGACGGAGAACTGATCTACCAGACCGGCCAGCGCATCGTGCTGTTCAAGGATCAGGTTCATCTGCGGCTTGATGGCGATTATTCGCTGGATATGCCGCAAAAAAGCTTTCATATCGACGCCGCAGACGGTTCATTTAATCTGCCGCTGTTCGAAGACAGGTCCGCTTCCTCCTATCCGTCCATTCTGCTCCGGAATTCAGGGAATGACAGCATGTGGACCCGGGTGCAGGACGGTGTGCAGCACCGCCTGATTGACAAGTACACGGATACCGGCCTGCTGACCCAGGCCTGGCGGCCGGTCAATGTCTACCTGAACGATGAATACTGGGGAATCTACAATATGCGGGAACCCATAGACGGCCATACCGTCTGCCGCCATGAACAGATCCCCGATGAACTGGCGGAAGATGTCACAATCCTGCGTACAGACGGATCCTCAAAGCAGGGCAGCAGCAAGGAATTCAGGGAAATCCGCAACAAAATCGCAGAAAGCCATCCCGGAGACAATCCGGAGGATCTGGCCTATCTGGAGCAGGAAATTGATATCAACAGTTTCCTGGACTGGCTGACTGTCGAGATGTACTTCGGCAACTCCGATATCGGGACCGGAACTGTATACAAGGTCCCCGGCGGAAAATGGAAATGCCTGATCACGGATCTGGATTACGGTCTGTTCATTTCAAATTTCGATTCCGTGAAAAGTTATCTGAAGGAAGCCGGCATGGGGGATCAGGAGGTGGATAATAAAATCTTCCTCAAAATCCTTGAGGTTGATCAATACAAAGAGCTGTTCTTCACCAAGCTGGGAAACCTGTTCAGATCCCTGACGACAGAAAACATGTGGAAGGAACTGGATGAATGTGTAGCCTTGATTAAACCGGACATGAGGGCCCATGTGGAACGCTGGGCTCCGGAATATGATACGTATGTCCTTCAGGAAGTCCCGACAAACGCGGACGCTGCCTACAGGTACTGGGAAAAACGTGTCCTTCGCCTGCAGAATGTAATGTACAAACGTCCGACACTTTTGTATGGATTTATTCAGGATTATTTCAACATGACCAGCGAAGAAATGGACGCTTATTTCCCGACAGACATTCCTGCCACAGTTGAAGACCTGGCATTCTAATCTAAGAAACCGCCTTCGGGCGGTTTTTTTATTTGAAATCCTACAGCAACTTATTGTGCCATCGGCACTGAAGGGAAAGTATTCGATGACCGCCAGTGGCGGAAATTTCATCGAATACTTTCTCAACCGAAAAGGAATGATCTCCCCAGTGGGGAGTCATGACTATTGAGGTTGCGGATCTTAACTTCTGTGTTCAGTATGGAACAGGGGAGCGAGCCGAATGTCAGCCCAGTGGGCTGTCGGCGAAGCCGAAATGAGGCGAACGAGTCAACCGAAAGGGAGAGCTAAGCCCGCTCCAAGGGCTTAGAGCGACCATTGAGGTTGCGGGGAGCGAAGGAAGCAGTAGCCCAGTGGGCTATCCTGCGAAGCAGGAAGCGCCCTGAGCGAGTCAATCGAAACGAGCAGAGGGCTGAAGCGTCCCCGCGAAGCCCTCTGCGACGATTGAGATTGCGGAGGGACCCCTTCGTCTTCTCTCTCTCCCACCTGTCTCTGATTCCTAGCGTTAACCGTCCGCTCGCTTTGGATCCCTGCAAAGGGATCCGTTGAGTGAAACTCGAAGAGTTGAACGAATCAAGGCTATATACCATTTGAATCTGCATCTCATGCAGTAATTCGAATGGTATATAGCCTTATCAAAGCGAGCGTTCTTTCCCTTTTCCGAACAAATAAAAACATTTTTCTCTGCCGCCGAGATTCCACAAAAAAACTACCGCACTGTTATGCGGTAGTTTTTTTTGGAATCCGGCGGCGACCTACTCTCCCGGACCGTTACCAGTCAAGTACCATCGGCACTGAAGGGCTTAACTTCTGTGTTCGGTATGGGAACAGGTGGGACCCCTTCGTCATTGCCACCGGAAATGGCTCAGTGTACTTGCGCACACTGACAACTGCACAGCTTTCGGTTTAGATTCAGTACTTTCTGACCTG
>JAEEGL012341542.1_pt1 | contig 16523 bp, 13 predicted proteins | sample 9134231 | NCBI WGS metagenome assembly JAEEGL01 (sample SAMN16246548, study PRJNA631951) | gut metagenome | biome: gut microbiome; feature: rumen; material: fiber-attached | host: Bos | place: Iran: Karaj | collected 2018-10
AATATTAGGTCTTATCTTAATACGTGATCACAATAACTATTTTTATGGTAGGAGTATGATAAATTATCGTGTACTTCCGTATAGACTAACTCCGTTTCATTGGGAAGACCATACTATAAAGAATGGCAAAAGAGTTCCAATTATAAACGATTTCTATTTTATTACGGATAGTAGTATATTTTACGGACCTGGCACATCTATTATCCCTGTTGGTTCCTATGAATCAATATTTGTTATAGACTCAATAAAATGTTACTATTACAATAAAGATAGTATTTATGTATATTGTGTAGATAAGGAAAATCATCCTCATTGGATTATACCTACATATAATAAAGGATGGGTCGTCTTTGATGAAATAAAGAATGTAACGACGGAGTCTTTATCCACATATAAATGTGTCTATTTATATGATGATTAAAGAACTCTTTTTTCTGATGCCACAAGGACGGGGAAAAAAGACATTAACAATTGCTTACCAGCTCATACGAAATATTGAGTTAATTATTTGAAAACACATAATATGAGACATCCTATATTAACAACAATCCTTGCCCTTGCCACTGTTCAGGGCTTTGCCCAAGACATTGAGGGCTGTTACAGTTACCGCATCGGCGAGAAGGTGGAAAAGCAAACAGTGGAGATACATAATGTATCAAGGGAACGGGGATCAAGGGGGCGGGGAAATTGATACATTTTCATCCTATTTGCCAGAATGAGAGAATAAAGCTTAAACCTATGAACAAAAATGGAAAAATGACATACGACTGGAACGGCAACATGACCCGCGACATGAACAAGGGCATCACGGAGATCAAATACAATTGCTTGAATTTGCCGTCGAGAATCACATTCTCTGACGGCAGCACGGCGGTTTACACCTACAGCGCCACGGGCAAGAAACTCGGCGTGAGGCACGTCACGGCAAGCAGCAATTACTCCTCCAATAGTGGTTTGCTATTGGAGGAGTAATGTCTTTAAGTTCCTTAACTTCTAACTCATGCCTTTAGGCTTCTCATTGCATTCAGGACGGCAAGGACGGTGACGCCTACATCGGCGAAGACAGCCATCCACATGGTTCCAAGACCGAGGGCAGCGAGAATGAGCACTGCCACCTTGACACCGATGGCGAAGACCACGTTTTGGCGGGCTATGGCGATGGTACGCCGGGCTATACGGATGGCCTCTGCGATTTTTGAGGGATGGTCGTCCATCAGAACCACATCGGCAGCCTCGATGGCCGCGTCGCTGCCCAATCCGCCCATAGCGATGCCCACGTCTGCACGAGCCAACACGGGGGCGTCATTGATTCCGTCGCCCACGAATGCCAAATTCATGCCTTCGCCTTTTTCACGGAGCAACTGTTCTACATGTTCCACTTTGTCAGCGGGGAGCAACTGGGCATGATAACCGTCCAAGCCCAACTGCTGTGCCACCCGCTCAGCCACCTCTTTCTGATCGCCAGTAAGCATAACACAATGCTTCACACCCGCCTCATGCAGACTGGCTATGGCTTCGGCGCTGTCGGCCTTCACCTGGTCGCTGATGACGATATGGCCGGCATACTCGTGGTTGATGGCCACATGCACGATGGTGCCGGGATGATGACAACCACGCCATTTGGCCCCTTCCGTTTCCATCATCTTCGCATTGCCCACACTTACCAGCCAGTCGCCTACACGCGCCCGGATGCCTTGTCCGGCTACTTCTTCCACATCCGTCACACTGCATCCGTCATCAGCCTCCTCGGGATATGCATTTCTTAGTGCGGCGGCTATCGGATGCGATGAATAGTGCTCTACATGTGCAGCGAGATGCAGCAGATGACGCTCGTCGCAGACCTCAGGATGCACCGCCTGGACCTCGAAATTGCCGTGCGTGAGGGTGCCTGTCTTGTCAAACACCACGGTTTCGACCTTCGCCAACGCATCGATGTAATTGGAACCCTTGACCAAAATGCCACGGCGCGATGCACCGCCGATACCACCGAAGAAGGTAAGAGGCACACTGATGACCAAAGCACAAGGACAGGACACGACCAAGAATATCAAGGCGCGGTAAATCCAATCGGGTAAGACTGCCATATAATCACCGCTGAACAAAGGTGGCACGAAGGCCAGCAGCAATGCGGCGCATACGACAATAGGTGTATACACCCGTGCAAAACGCCTGATGAATGATTCGCTGTGCGATTTATGTTCACTGGCGTTTTCCACCAAGTCGATGATTTTTGATGCCGTGCTGGCACCGAAGGTTTTGGTGGTGCGCACATGTACCACGCCTGAGAGATTGACGCAACCAGAGATAATCTCATCGTCAACACTTATTTCACGCGGCATGCTCTCACCCGTCAGAGCCACAGTGTTGAGCGAGGTGGTGCCATCGATAACAATGCCGTCGAGCGGCACTTTCTCACCGGGGTTCACGATGATGGTCTCGCCAGGCATAACGGTGTCGGGAGCCACGTCGAGAGTCTTGCCGTCACGCACCACATGCGCCACATCGGGTCGGATATCCATCAAATGGGCGATGCTTTGACGGCTCTTGCCCTCGGCATAACCCTCGAACATTTCGCCTATCTGGAAGAAAAGCATGACAAACACCGCCTCGGGAAACTGCGTTTCCGCGCCGGGCATGAATCCGATGGCCAGTGCACCGAGGGTCGCTACCGACATGAGGAAATGCTCATTGAATGCGTCACCGTGGGCAATGCCTTCCACAGCCTCCTTCAACGTGTCATATCCCGCTATTAAATAAGGTATGAGATAGACCAAGAGGAGTTGCCATGTGTTGAGACCGCCGTATTTCTCGATAAGTACCGCTCCGATGAGCAACACCGCCGTCAGAACGATGCGGAGTATTTGTCCTTTCAGTCCGCCCTCTTCATGATGATGGTGGTGCTCATGGCCATGGCCATGATCATGATTATGCTCGTGGTCATGGTCAAAATGATGTTCGTGATGATGTTCATCGCAAGTGCAATGGTGTTCGTGATGATGATGATCGTGTGCCATAATTTTGCTTTGTTATTGTTTTCTGTGTGCAAAATTACGGCATCGTAGCGATCATGAAAAGTTTTTTTGCGAGTAATGCGTGATATTTGCAACCGGGTTGCAAGTTGGTCGTTTGGTCGTTTGGGAGATTGGGAGATTGGTCGTTTGCTTTCTGGGATGGGGTAATCATCTTTGTTTGATTATTCTGGCGATTCCTGTGAATGCACAGATGTCTGCGGCTATCTGGTTCAGGTTTTGGAAACGGCTATAATCGCAGTCTGAAGGCACCCCATTCACGGCTTCCATGGCATCGAGTTCCCATGGTGCAAGAATGAGCAACCGTCCTTGTGCACAAGCCTCGAAACGGTGATGCTCAGGTTTGCAACAGGGGCCTGGATTTCGTGGACGACAGGACGAGCCGTTCATGACTCTTGATTATCATCTATCCTGCGCAGGGTGTAAACGGCGTCGCCGACGGTTTTGACATCGAAGATGACGGCTGAGCGTTTGCCTGCGACCTCTTTGAGTTGGCAACGGCGGGGATTGTCGGCACAATAAGCGAGCACCTTGCCGAATTGCGCACTCTGATAGAAGGGACTGTCGATGTTTTTGACGAACTGCATCTGCATACGCCCGTTTTTGAGAATGATTTTCTCACATCCGAAGCGTCGGCCGATACGCCGCAACGTGACCACTTGCATCAGTTCCTCACCTTCGCGCGGTACGGGTCCGAAGCGGTCTTCCAAACGATGTCGGAACGCATCGAGGGATTTGTCGTCGATGATATTGTCGAGTTCGCGATAGAGGAGCATGCGCTCGCTGCTGCCAGGCACATAACTGTCGGGGAAATACATCTCGAGGTCACTCTCCAAAGCACAGTCTTCGACAAATTCTTCGCCCGTGATTTCCTTGCCTCTTGCGATTTCCTCGGCATAGAGGTCGCTGAATTCATCATTGCGCAGTTCGGTGACCGCCTGACTGAGAATCTTCTGATAGGTCTCATAACCAAGATCCTCCATGAAACCACTCTGTTCCGCTCCAAGAAGATTGCCAGCGCCGCGGATGTCAAGGTCCTGCATGGCGAGGTTAAATCCACTGCCCAATTCTGAGAAATTCTCCAGTGCTTCCAGACGCCTTCTTGCCTCAGTATTAAGCAATGATTTCGGGGGTGAAAGCAGGTAACAGAACGCCTTACGATTGGAGCGCCCCACCCTGCCCCTCATCTGGTGCAAATCGGACAGTCCGAACTTATGGGCGTCGTTGATGATGATGGTGTTGGCATTGGGTATGTCGATGCCATTCTCGACGATGGTCGTGGAGAGCAGCACATCGTAATCGTAATTGATAAACCCTAAGATGATGTTTTCAAGTTCTTCAGGTTTCATTTGTCCGTGACCGATAGCCACACGCGCGTCGGGCACATACTTATTGATCAGTTTGGCTATCTCGGGCAGGTTGGAGATACGGTCATTGACGAAATAGACCTGTCCGTTGCGGCTCATTTCGAAATTGATGGCGTCGGCAATCAACTCATGATTGTAAGTGCCGGTCTCGGTGTGGATGGGATAACGGTTGGGCGGTGGTGTGCGGATGATACTCATGTCACGCGCTCCCATGAGAGAGAACTGCAAGGTGCGCGGTATGGGTGTAGCCGACATGGTCAGCGTGTCGATGTTGGACCTGAGTTTACGAATTTTCTCCTTCACTGCCACGCCGAATTTCTGTTCCTCATCGATAATGAGCAGTCCGATGTCTTTCCATTTCACCGTTTTTCCGATGAGTTTGTGCGTACCGATGAGGATATCTATTTTTCCTTCTTTCAGGTCGTCGAGTATTTCGCGCGTCTGCTTGGCGCTCCTTGCCCTCGAGAGGTATTCTACACGAACAGGGAAGTCGCGCAGACGGTCGCGGAAGGTCTGGTAATGCTGGAACGCCAACACAGTGGTAGGCACAAGCACAGCCACCTGTTTGGAATCGCATGCCGCCTTGAAAGCCGCGCGTACTGCCACCTCTGTCTTGCCGAACCCCACATCACCGCAAACGAGACGGTCCATGGGTCTCGACGACTCCATGTCGGCCTTCACCTCATTAGTGGCTTTCAGTTGGTCGGGGGTGTCTTCATAGAGGAAACTGGCCTCCAGTTCGTGCTGCATATAATTGTCAGGAGCGAATGCGAAACCCTTCTCATGACGCCGTTTGGCATAGAGGCGTATCAAGTCGCGCGCAATGTCTTTGATGCGGTTTTTGGTGCGCTCCTTCATCCGTTCCCACGCACCGGTGCCGAGTGTGCTCAGACGTGGCGGTTCGCCAGTACTGCTGCGGCGATATTTGGATATTTTATAGAGTGCGTGAATCGACACATCCACCGTGTCGCCACGCTGATATCCGATGCGTATCATCTCCTGGTAACTGTTGCCTAATGCCACACGCACCAATCCGATGAATTTTCCGATACCGAAATCGACATGCACGATGAAATCGCCGGGTTCCATCTCCTGCAATTCCTTCATGGTGAGCGCCATCTTGCCCGCCCGTGCCGCATCCGAGCGTAAGTGATACTTATGGAAACGGTCGAATATCTGATGGTCGGTAAAGAAACAAGCGTGCAGGTCGTTATCGACGAAACCCTCATGCAATGTACTTTCCACCGGTTCAAAATTCAGGTTTATCTTGTCACCTTCACCGATATCGTCATTCTCGCCCGCCTCGCTGAAGATATCGCGCAGTCGCTGTATCTGTTTGCGGCTGTCGGCCAGGATATACAGTTGGTAACCTTGCGCCTGGTAGTCGGCCAGCGTCTGCATGAGCAGGTTGATGTTCTTATGGAATAGCGGTTGCGGTGTGATGTGGAAATGCAGGACAGCCGAGGGTGTGTCGGCCTGATGTTGACCGAACTCTATGCGGCGGTGTCTGGCCACATCTTGTGCAAACTGGCGGCCGCTGACCAGCATGTTCTCCTTGCGCATCTCACGCTGTATCTCCTCGCGCTCCATCTCCGTAGCACCCTCCATGCGTTCGGTCATGGCTTGTGATGAGAAACCGTCTTGATAGATGCGCTCGATGGTGTCGTGCAGGTAATCGTAATCTTTCATCACGACAAGTGCGTCGTCGGGCAGGAAACGGAAGAATGACACTTTCGCATTGGCGTTGCCCGTCATCTCGGGCACAATCTCCACCTGTTGTTTCGCGTCTTTCGACAACTGGTCTTGGACCTCAAACGTGCGGATGGTGTCAATCTCATCGCCGAAGAAATCAATACGGAAGGGATATTCACAACTGAAAGAATAGACATCAAGGATACTGCCACGCACAGCAAACTGCCCCGGCTCATAGACATAGTCGACCTCATGAAAACCTTTCGAGAGCAGTTGACTGACCAACCCCGACAGAGCGATAATTTGTCCACGCTCCAAGGTGATGATGTGGTCGGAGAACTGTTGTTGCGAGACGACCAGTTCGCACAATGCTTCGGGACAGGTGACGATAAACAACGTACGCGCTCCGTCGCCCATGGCCGACAATTGCGCCATCACTTCGGTACGGAGTATTTCATTGGCAGCATCATGCTGCCCGTATTTCACCGCCCTTTTATACGATGAGGGGTAGAGAAGCACTCGCTCCGGCCCCAATATCTGGTTCAAGTCATTATAAAAATAACTGGCCTCTTCATTATCTTGCAGAATGAACAGCATGACACGCCCCACCCTCTCTGCCATGGCAGCGAAGAGCAATGGCGCGGCAGAGGCAGTCAGTCCGTCAAGACTAACGGATTCCGCAGTCTTATCGGTGAGGATATGCAAAAGCGCCTGTCCCGAGGGTGCAGACGCATATAACTGCTTGATATCTTGTATTTTCATAGTTCTTGTTAAAAATATGAGTGGAGGAGATGCTTTAGGGAGTTAAGGAAATTAAAGACAACAGTCCACATAGAAAAGACTCCTTGTCACCCCCCTGGATGGGAATGGGTTATTCCTTCATCTTCGGATACTTGCGGAACCATCCGTCCCAACGCAGGCGCATCACACCAAAAAACGCCTCGCCGAAGATTCCGCCACTCATCTTGCTGACACCCTCACGACGATTGACAAAGACTACGGGCACCTCCTTAATTTTGAAGCCAATCTTGTAGGCGGTGTATTTCATCTCTATCTGGAAGGCATAGCCTTTGAAACGGATTTTATCGAGTTCGATGGTCTCGAGCACACGCCGCTTATAGCACTTGAAACCGGCGGTAGTGTCATGCACTTTGAAACCCGTGATGATTCGCACATATTTCGATGCGAAATAACTCATCAGCACACGGCCTATCGGCCAGTTGACGACATTCACACCACTGACATAGCGCGAACCGATGGCCAGGTCATACCCCTCGTCATGGCAAGCGGCATAAAGGCGGGGCAAGTCATTGGGATCGTGCGAGAAATCCGCATCCATCTCGAACACATAGTCATAATCGTGCTCCAGTGCCCATTTGAATCCGGCGATATAGGCGGTGCCAAGCCCCTGTTTCCCCTCTCTCTCGACGATGAACAAGCGGTCGGCATAGGAGTCGGCCATCAGTCCTTTCACAATGTCTGCCGTTCCGTCAGGGCTGCCGTCATCGATGACCAGGATATGGAAGTATTTTTCGAGCGAAAACACCGCCTCGATGATTTTGGCGATATTTTCCTTTTCATTGTATGTTGGAATGATGACTATGCTGTCGCACTGCTGTTTCATAGAGTGTCACAAATGAGAAATAGGGTTGTTGATGTTTGCAAAAATACAAAAAATGACAGAAAAGTCAAAATTATTGGTCTGGATTTTCTACGTATCCCTGAAAATCCGGTTCCAGCGACGACATGACCGATTGGTAACTGTCGTTCATCGCCGCAGTGATGTTGTCATTGCCCTGCCCGATGGGATAAATAGGCTGGTGAACGGTGAGTGAGAGGGGGTGCCAATTGAGGAAATGCCAATCGCGCGTGCGGGGCATCACTTGGAATGACCCGTTGATGGTGAGAGGCACGATGGGCAACTGCAGCTCATCGGCCAAGAGGAAGGCACCACGGCGAAAAGAGCCCATATGACCTGTGAAGGTGCGTGAGCCCTCGGGGAAGACCACGATAGAGATGCCGCCCTTCATGATTTGTTTGGCTTTCTCATAAGATTCGCGTATGCGTTTCGGTCCGCGTTTGTCAATCATGATTTGTTTTGACGCCTTACAGGCTATTCCCACAAAAGGTATCTTCATCAATTGATATTTCATCATCCAACGGAAATTGCATCCCAGATAGGCATACACCAAGAAGATATCGAATGCTCCCTGGTGGTTGGCCACGAACACATACGAGTGGTTTTTCTCGAGGTGTGCCTTTCCTTCCGTCTTGACAGGAAGGAGGAACAATTTCAAGATGACCCATCCCCAAATTTTCGGAGGGTAATAGCCAAAAAATCTGCCGCCGCCTAAAAGGCAGCCTATCAACACCAGCACTGAGATGAATATCGTCCACACCACTCCTATTGGAATGGCGATAAGCACTTGGTAGATACGATAGAGGTATTTCATTATTTGAGGTTTGAGATTTGAGATTTGAGGTTTGAGATTTGAGATTTAGTTTTCACGCTTTTTTCAGCGTGATGATTACGATTTCGGCTGTGACACCATACCGGAAGGGAAGGAGTCCGCCCAAACCGCGCGTAACGAAAAGCAGACGGTTGCCCTCGGAATAGAGGCCGTCGTGCTCAGTACTTGAAAACGAGTAAGCCGTGAGTCCGAACAGTCCCACTTGGCCGCCATGGGTATGGCCGCTCAGTGTGAGTTGCGCCTTGCAACCGGGCAAGATGGTGCGTTGCCACGATGAAGGGTCATGCTCCAACATGATGGTGAATGCCCCGTCGGGGATTCCCTCTACGGTTTTTTTCAAGTCACTCCGTTGTATGAATCGTCCTTCACCATCGTTCTCCATGCCTGCTATGAATATGGAATCGCCACCATGACGGATGATGGCATGCTCGTTGTTGAGCAGGCGCCATCCCAACTGACGTTGCATTTCCACCATATCCGCCTCAACGGCCGCTTTCTCTTCATCGGTACCGTTGAAATATTCCGCATAATCGTGATTGCCGAGCACTGAGAATACGCCGTCGCGCGACTGCAGGGAATTGAGCAGATGGCGATGGGGTTCTATCTCGTCGGGGCAGACATTCTGCAAGTCACCCACGAAGAAGATGGCATCGGCCTGTTGCGCATTGATGCTGTCGTAAGCCTCGCGAAGCATCGACGCACGACTGCCCGTAAAACTGCCCACATGAGCATCGGAGAATAGCACGATGCGATAGCCGTCGAACGCAGCGGGAAGGTCTTTGAACGAAAGTTCCAACCTGTTGACTTCAAATGTGTTAAAGCCCGTCGTTAACCCATAGATTGAGACATAGGCCGTAAAGAAAGCCATGATCAGACCAACCAGATTGCCCCAATTATTGCGAGAATGGAACAACCGAGCCACCCCGCGGCCGATGACCGAAAAAATCATAAATGCCAATTTCGTGCACACCAACAGGCCGAACATTGCGATATAGACGGTAAACACCGCATAGTTGCCGGGTGCGAAATGACGAGAAGTGGCCATGTAGAGCGTGAACACTATCATCACCAACATGGGGATGAACCACATCAGTTTTTTCGACGGCGCCCACTTCTTCGGCCTGATATATTGTTTGAAGATATACAGGTCGGGGATGATAATCAATATCAGATATAATAATATATTTTTCGCTATCATCTATATATTTAGCACTCACTCGCTATTTGCCGTGATCCGCAGCTGCGAGAAACAGCTCGTGATTAAAAACAATTGTGAACGGTTGAATTATGAATTATTTAATGAACTTTTTCATCAGTGGGAGCGGGATGCCCCGGCGGCGGGCATAATCCTCCAACTGGTCGATGCCGATAGGTCCGAGGTCGAAGTAGCGGGCCGCAGGATGGGCAAACATCAGTCCCGACACGGAGGCATGGGGCCGCATGGCACCGTTTTCAGTCAGTCGGATGCCAATACTTTTCATGTCAATCAGGCGGTCGAGCAGGAAATTCATGCTCGTATCTGGCAGTGAGGGATACCCCACGGCGGGCCGTATGCCCTGATATTCCTCACGGTGCAACTGACTGATGTCGAGATGCTCATCGGACGCATAGCCCCAATAACGGCGGCGCACCTCCTCGTGCATTTTCTCGGCGGTAGCCTCTGCCACGCGGTCGGCCAATGTCTGCGCTAGGAGTGTGAGATACGGATCGTCTGCATGACGCTCCTCCATTCTCACATCGACGGTGGCGGCAAAGACACCCACGCGGTCGGTCACGCCCGACGACAACGGTCTGACAAAATCGGCCAGGCACAGACATTTTCCATCACGGGAAGGACTCTGCTGACGCAACATCGGCAGTCTCATGCCATTGACAATCAGGTCATCGCCGTCGCTGTTTGCTTCGAAAACGCCAAATACGGCATAAGACTGACAGACAGCATCCATCTGGCGCAACAATTGCACCGCATCTTCACGCAGACGCAAGCGCTCCTCTTCAGAGCGGCCTGACATCCCCCACGCATGGTCGAAATAGAGCCAATTGATATATGGCTCCACCTCCGACAACTGATATGACACCACCTTGGTCATGCGCATCAGTCATTTATACGGAAACGCACCTCCTGCCCTCTTACATCAGGACAGAAGGCACCTTGACGATAAACCGCAGTGCCATTGCAGTAGGTATATTCCACCCGCCAGCGGAAGGTATGACCCTCCAAAGGACTCCAACCGCATTTGCTTTGTATCACTTGGGGGGTGACAGTCCATGGTGAATCCGGCCGCACGATGACGATATCAGCCTGATAGCCGGGACGCAAGAATCCACGGCGGCAGACGGAAAAGAGACGGGCGGGATTGTGACACATCAACTCCACCATCCGCTCAATGGGAACCACTCCCTCATCGACCAATTGCAACATCGCCGGCAGTGAGAACTGCACCATCGGCATGCCCGAGGCGGCACGTGCGCACCCGCCCTCTTTGTCTTTTAACAGATGGGGAGCATGATCGGTGGCGATAGTGGTAATGCGCCCGTCGGTCAAAGCCTGCCGGAGAGCTGAGCGGTCCATGGCGGTTTTCACGGCAGGATTGCACTTGATGCGTGTGCCCAACCGCTCGTAATCGGCATCCGTGAAGAGCAAATGCGCCACCACGGCTTCGGCGGTTATCTTCGGCAATCCGGCATCATCAGAAGTCGGTGCGAACAATTCCAACTCGCGCTTTGTGGTCAGGTGCGCCACATGCAAGCGGGCACCGTATTTTTTCGCCAATTCCACCGCCAAGGAGGAAGACAGCCAACAAGCCTCTGTGCTGCGAATTTCCGCATGATGTGCGACATCAGGGTCGTCGCCATAGACACGTCGCGCTTCCGCCATGTTGTGATTGATGACAGCGGTGTCCTCGCAATGCGCCATGAGCGGCAACGGCGAGCAACGGAAGATGGTCTCCAATGCCTCGCGGCGGTCGACCAGCATATTGCCGGTAGAAGAGCCCATGAACAGTTTGACCGCCGGTATGCGGTGAATATCCAGTTGGGGATAGAGCGCCGTATTGTCATTGGTGGCGCCAAAATAGAAGGAGTAGTTGACATGGCTGTCTCGGGCGGCACGGCTGAACTTATCCTCGAGCGTTTCGAGTGTCGTGGTCTGCGGTACCGTATTGGGCATGTCGAAATAAGTGGTGACGCCACCGTATGCGGCGGCACGGCTCTCCGACTCGATGTCGGCTTTTTGTGTCAGACCCGGCTCACGAAAATGCACATGACTGTCGATGACACCCGGCATGACATAACACCCTGCAGCATCTACGACCTCGTCGCAGTCGCCGCAGGGCATCTTTTCAGTCTCAAAGACCTGTTGTATTTTTTCGCCAACAATCAAAATCGAGCCGCGGAAAACACGGCCCTCATTGACGATGACTCCGTTAGTAATCAGTGTTTTCATGGGCGCTGCTCCCAGTTATTGAACAGGTGCCGGATTGTTATTTATCCCATTGACGGGAGCGGTGTCCAAGCCCAGTTCCCGGCGTTGGTTCATATCTGCCTCGCTCAAATAATGCTTGACATAGGGGTGTGACTTGAACGTATCACCCGTCTTACTCATCACCTCGACAATCCAAGGCATCATCACCTGATAAGGATAATTGCGGGTAGCGAGATAGAAGATGCCCGGGCCGAGCACATTATCGGCATTGTTCACGATAAATCCCGTGACCAGACTGTCCATCTTCTGTGTCACTTTCACCGCCTCCATCTCAATATCCCGGCTTTTCTGCATAAGATCGCGCTCCACCTGCACCATGTCAAGACCGTCCATAATGGCCTGTGAATGGAGATGTGGCAACTCCTCCATCTTACCCTGCAACTGCTCAAACTGATATTCCAGACTGTCATGGCTCTTCAAGAAGACACTGAGTTGCTCGTTGTAATAAGTACCCTGCAAGGTGGGGATGCGCGGTCCGATTTTCACCGAGATGTCGCCCTCCTCCAAAATCACTGGCACACCGCCACTGTTGTTGTTGATAAACATAATGGCCATGGCAACCGAGTCTCTCGAGCCAGTGAAATGGAATTTCCCGTGCACGACCTCGCAAGAGTCGATGGCTTTGTCGCCCTCGATAGTCCGCAAGAAAAGTTGCTGATTATCGCCGAGATTGGCCCCGTCGGCCGTACCGCTGATTTGATAGGAATAACCCGCACAGGATACGAAGACAGCCATGGAGAACACGGCGAAAAGTATTCGATTCATATCTGAGTAGATGTGTTTGTGATTTGCCACGGTTATGATTGATTGGATGATTGTTGTTCTTTTTGTTTTGCCAGTTCACTGGATATACGGTATGTGGAGTACATCTCGAGCATGGCTGCCACCAGCAGGGGAATGACCCACTTGTTGTAAACGTAAGCGATATAGGTGTGCCAGTCGGAGAACAGGGGCGCGAGGAAATGATAAACGGAGTCGGCCATCAGCACTCCGGCAAGGAGGAAGAACACATTGGCTGTGAGTTTCATCCTTCTCAACCGGCGGACGACGAAATCCGTCCCCTCATATTTCTGTCGCCACTGCATGGCTCCGTAGAGCAATGCTCCGGCGATGAACACCCAGCACACGACAGGCTGCAACACCATGAAGGCATAGCATCCGGCACTCACCACCATCATCACCCCCCCGATGAGGAGGAGGACACTCTCTGTTTTGGTCAGTTGGCGCATCATCCTTCAGTTATTCGTTGTTATCGTCTGACAGCATGAAAATATCCTCGTCGTCAGTCTTCATGAAATAGCGTTCACGGGCAATTTTCTCAATGGCTCCAGGATTTCTCTCCAACTCGCTCAGGCGGATGGAGTCGGCATTGTATTTCGCCTGCAAAGAGTCAATCTGGCTGTTCAGTTCTTTGATCTGCCGGCTGAGTTTTCGCCCGTTCCACATGCTGTTTTCGCCGACGAACCCTATGAGGATCACACCGACGACAATGACTATTAGATATTTATATCGGCTGAAAAGCCTTCCTAATCGCTGGATAAATTTCATACGAATTATTATCTCACATCATCACGGCAAATACACGCCCCGCCGTCGGTATGATAACCATCCGACAGAGGCGTTCTGCACCGCTTTCTCAAAATCATGTGCAAAAATAGTGAATGTGCGAGAGAAAAGCATCTTTTTTAGTGTTAATCAAATAAAAATCTTGCTAAAAAGAGGTTATCCGCTCTGATTAGTTGAATAAATGGAGTGCCCTCGGGCAGAAATCCTGCAAATTTGAGCAAAGCGAACAAATACATAGACCTCGGAACCAACAGTCATCGGCCGCGAAGGGGGAAAGATAAAAAACCAAATTTTGGTTTTCACCGAATTTGGTTTTTCTCTCGCTTATTCGTAACTTTTCATAAGTTACTTCCGCTCGGAAAAACCCAAATAAATTTGGTTTTTCTCTCGCTTATTCGTAACTTTGCAGTCCATTCATTATTTTTACCATGGAATATATCGTATCTGCCAGAAAATACCGTCCGATGACGTTCGACTCCGTTGTCGGACAGAGCGCACTGACCACGACATTGAAAAATGCGGTGAAAAGCGGCAAACTGGCTCACGCATTCTTGTTCTGCGGACCGCGCGGCGTGGGTAAGACCACCTGCGCGCGTATCTTCGCCAAGGCTATCAACTGCATGAACCCCACTGCCGACGGCGAGGCCTGCAACGAATGTGAGAGTTGCCAGTCGTTCAATGAGCAACGGTCATTCAACATCTTTGAACTGGACGCCGCGAGCAACAACTCCGTAGAGAACATCAAGACGCTGATGGAGCAGACACGCATACCGCCGCAGGTGGGCAAATACAAAGTGTTCATCATCGACGAGGTGCACATGCTCTCCACAGCAGCCTTCAACGCATTTCTCAAGACGCTGGAGGAGCCGCCCTCGTATGTCATCTTCATCCTAGCCACTACGGAGAAGCACAAGATTCTGCCCACCATCATCTCACGATGCCAGATATACGATTTCGACCGCATGAGCGTGCCCGACATCATCAATCATCTGAAAATGGTGGCCGACAAAGAGGGTATCCGCTATGAGGAGGAAGCGCTCAACGTCATAGCCGAGAAAGCCGACGGCGGCATGCGCGACGCACTCTCCATCTTCGACCAGTGCGCCAGTTTCAGCCAGAACGACATCACCTACGCCAAGGTCATCGAGAACCTCAACGTGCTCGACAGCGACAATTATTTCCGCATCATCGACCTGAGTCTGGAAAACAAGGTGAGCGACATCATGCTGCTGCTCAACAACGTGATAGCCAAGGGGTTTGACGGTGGTCATCTCATCAACGGTCTGGCCGCTCATGTGCGCAACGTGCTCATGGCGAAAGACGAGCAGACACTGCCGCTGCTCGAGGTGTCGGAACGGGTGAAAGAGCGTTTCCGCGAACAGGCGCAGCGATGCCCCGTGACCTTCCTCTACGACGCGCTGAAAATCATGAACCGATGCGATATCAACTACCGGCAGAGTTCAAACAAACGGCTGCTGGTGGAATTGACACTCATAGAAGTGGCCCAAATCACACAGGAGGACGACAGCCCGGAAGCGGGGCGCCGCCCCGCAAGAAGAATAAAATCCCTGTTTCAGAAAATCATGGTCAACACTCAGAGCAAACCGGCCCCGCAGGTGGCCGCGTCTGAGCACGGTATGCGACGCGAAAAGACGGCTTCGCAGCAACCCGTCGTGACCCCAGCCGTCAACAAAGCCAACATTGCCTCGACAAGCGAAGCCCCGGCCTCAGCGACTTCTGCGGCCCAAAACGCGGGTCCTAAGCCGACACCCAAGAAACTCGGCAACATCATTGCCACATTTGATAATCTGCGCAACAAAAGCCAGAAAGTCTACATCAAAGAGGAAGACACGGAAGTGACGACCACCGAAAACGCGCCGTTCACACAAGAGGATCTGGAGCGCGAGTGGTACGCCATGTGTACGCGTATGCCACAGTCGATGGTGGGATTGTCGTCGCGTATGAAAAACATCTCCCCAGCCATCACCGATTTCCCGCATATCGAACTGGTCATCGACAGTCAACTGCTACTCGACGAACTGTTGCCCATCCGCGGGCGCATCCGTGCCACGATGGCCAAGGCGCTGCACAACAAAGACATACAATTCTCCATGAGGTTGGCAAAAGCCGAGGAGACCAAGAAAATCCTCTCCAAACGCGAACTCTTCGACAACCTCCGCCAAGAAAATCCCGCTATCGAAAAACTCCGCCAACTCTTAGACCTTGAGTTGAGTTAAGAACGTGGAATGGTCGCACAAGTGCGATATAGAATGAAGAATGACGAATTGCTACTGAGTACCAATTCGTCATTCTTCATTTATTCATTCTTCATCGCGGAGCGACAATTCTACATTCGCCACTCCACATACGTCATTAAATCAGCGGCATCCCGGCGCGTTCGCACTCATCGCGCATGTCGTCGGGCCAGATGCTGGCTTGTATCTCGCCGATATGCGCTTTATGTAGCAGCACCATGCAGAGACGGCTCTGACCGATACCGCCGCCGATGCTCAAAGGCAGTTTGCCGTTGAGCAACTGCTGGTGGAAGAACAACTGTTCACGGCCCTCCTCGCCTTCTAATTGCAATTGACGCAGCAACGAGTCTTTATCGACGCGGATGCCCATCGACGACAGTTCGAGCGCATGTCCGAGAATGGGATACCAGATGAGAATGTCGCCGTTGAGCCCCATGCGCCCGTCCTCTGCCACAGTCGACCAGTCATCATAGTCGGGTGCGCGCCCGTCGTGCTTCTCCCCATTGGAGAGTTTGCCGCCGATACCGGTAATGAACACTGCTCCGTAGGCCTTGCAGATGGCGTCCTCGCGCTCCTTCGGCGTCTTGTCGGGATACATCTGCAACAGGTCTTCGCTATGGATGAAATGAATCTTTTCGGGAAGGAAGGGTTTCAGTTGG
>JAEEGL012443126.1_pt1 | contig 16523 bp, 15 predicted proteins | sample 9134231 | NCBI WGS metagenome assembly JAEEGL01 (sample SAMN16246548, study PRJNA631951) | gut metagenome | biome: gut microbiome; feature: rumen; material: fiber-attached | host: Bos | place: Iran: Karaj | collected 2018-10
GGAACGGTCTCTGTATATCGCAAGAATTGGATCCGGCTTCCTTCAGCAAAAGTGGAACGATTCATCCCGCCACTTTAGAAGTGGGGGTATTCTCGTTGAGCTTTCCGATAAAAAAACCTGCCCAGCCGGACAGGTTTTTTATTGCGTTTTATAAATTGCTTCTTGATCATAATGTGTTACCACAACGTGTTATCACAACGTGTCATCTTTATCTGCCATCGCAATCTGTCATCATAAAGTGTTCGATGCGTTCAGCACGTCTCTGATTTTGTGCTGAACCATTCCCATGATGGCTTCTCTGGCAGGTCCGAGATACTTACGAGGGTCGAACTCTGAAGGATTCTCAATGAGGAATCTTCTAACCTCTGCGGTCATGGCCAGCCTCAGGTCTGTATCAATATTGACCTTGCAGATGCCGTACTTCGTGGACTCTCTGATCATCTCCTCGGGTACGCCCTGTGCTCCCGGGATCTGTCCTCCGAATTCGTTGCATCTGTCTACGAATTCTTTGAGAACCGATGATGCTCCGTGGAGTACCAGCGGTGTTTCAGGAATCAGTGAGTGGATTTCTTTAAGTCTGTCGAAATCGAGATACGGGTCACCCTTAAACTTATATGCTCCGTGTGAGGTGCCGATGGCGATGGCCAGGGAATCAACTCCGGTGCGCGCAACGAACTCGGCTGCTTCAGCGGGATCTGTGAATTTAGCCGATCTGGCATCTACAGAAATGTTGTCCTCTACTCCGGCAAGTTTTCCAAGCTCGGCTTCTACCACAACTCCGTGAGCGTGAGCATAGTCAACCACCTGCTTAGTCAAGGCGATATTTTCTTCGAAGGGATGTTTGGATCCATCGACCATTACGGAGGTGAAACCGTCGTCTACGCATTTTTTGCAGATGTCGAAGTCTTCGCCGTGGTCAAGGTGAAGGCAGATATCAAGTCCTGTGTCTTCGATGGCTGCTTCTACGAGTTTGAGCAGATATGCGGGACGTGCGTACTTACGTGCTCCGGCAGAAACCTGAAGGATCAGCGGTGACTGCTCGATCTTGGCAGCGTCTACGATTCCCTGCACGATTTCCATATTGTTTACATTGAAAGCTCCGATAGCATAATCTGAAACGAGAGCTTTGGCGAACATTTCTTTGGTTGTTACAAGTGCCATGTCAAATCTCCTATCGCTTATTCTCTATTTGAAATTCTGAACTAATTTTCAAAACTGATAAATCAGCTCCAGTTTACTTCTCTTGTGATTTCCTTCTTGCTTGTGCCCTTTTCAAAGGTGAAGACACCGGCTCTCATCTTTTCGTGATCCCAGCCGTTTTCCTTACAGATCTTCTGATATTCTGCGTAGTCCTCGTAGACTCCTGCATCGATCAGGCACTGTACTGCTGCAGAAGCAGTAGTTCCGGTAATCGTTACTTCAAGATCCTTGGAAAGCTTGTTGCCGTCCCACTGAGCTTGTGTGGTCACCTTTTCGTCGGAGTCTCCGGATTCTCCTTCTTCTGTCTGGTCATCCGCTTCTCCGGCTTCACCCTGTTCTTCGGTCTGGTCTCCGGTTTCCCCTGCTTCTCCGGATTCTCCAGACTGGCTTTCGGATTCGCCGCTCTCACCTTGTTCCTCAGTAGCTTCGCCACTCTCGCCTTGCTCCGAAGCATCGCCGGTCTCACCCTGCTCGGTAGCGTCACCACTCTCACCGCTCTCACCGCTTTCGCCCTGTTCTTCGGGCTCCGTAAGCACATTCGAGGGATCGTCGGTTCCGATTATTTCCCTGGGATATTCAAGAATGATACCTAAACGCCACAGGATAAGAATGGCAGCCAAAGCAAGTATGAGGATGGCAATCAGGATGTCACTTTTATCGTAAATTATATCTTTGATTTTGTTCATGTCTTTTCCCCTTTATACTTAAATTAAAACCTCTATCATAGTATTTTAGCAGATTTACTCTTTAAAAACAAGGGAATATGGAGTATAATATTTGCATGATAAAATTAATCATTACTGAAAACCAGGGAAATCAGCGCCTGGATCGTTTTTTAAAAAAATATTTTGAAAAGGCGCCTCTTTCTCTGATCTACAGAATGATTCGCAAAGATATCAAGCTGAACGGGAAGCGCGCCAAAGAGGACACGATGCTTGCCGAGGGAGACGAACTCGCCATCTACATGACCGAAGAGGAAGCCCTGAAACTTCAGGAAACAAAGAAGAGGGTGCGAGCCAAGCGCCAGTTTAAGATCGCCTATGAAGATGACAATCTTCTCATCGTCAGCAAACCCTTCGGCCTCCTCACCCACGGAGACAGCCACGAGAAAAAGAACCACCTGGCAAACCAGGTCATCGACTATCTCATAACCGAGGGCAAGTATGACCCGTCCGCGGACCGCACCTTCACACCGGCGCCGGCCAACCGCATCGACAGGAACACGACCGGCCTCGTGATCTTCGCCAAGAATCCTCAGGCCTTAAGGGAGATCAATGCCCTCTTAAGAGCAAAAAATTCCATCGGCAAATATTATCTTACCGTCCTTTCCGGTTCCCTTAAAGAGGATCTTGACCTAAGAGGTTCAATGGTAAAAGACGAGAAGACCAACCGCACTATTGTTCTGAATGAAGGCGGCGAAGATGCCAAGGATATGGAAACTCTGGTGCACCCTCTTTTGCAAGGAGCCTGTAAAGGCAGGAAATACACCCTTGCCGAGGTGCGCATCCTTACAGGAAGGACTCACCAGATCCGCGCTCAGCTCTCGAGTGCCGGATATCCGCTTCTCGGGGATCATAAGTATGGCGGGACTACTGCCTTAAGGACGACCCAGCTTCTTCACAGTTACAAGCTGGTCTTCGGAGACATTCCCGAGGGTAAGCTCTCTTACCTGTCCGGCAAGGTCATAAAAGCAGAGCCGCCAGCGGATTTTAAGAATATTGCAAATAACATTTTTGGAAACATAGAAGAGGTAATTTAAGTTGAAAAAAGAAATTTTAGCATGGATTAGAGATATTTTAATAGCCTGCCTTATAGCGTTTATCATATTGCTTTTGTTCAAACCGATCATCGTACAGCAACACTCAATGCAGCCCAACTTTAACCCCGGAGACTACGTGATCTCTTTCAAGCAGGCATACAGGTTTTCCGCTAAACCCGAGGTCGGAGACGTAATCGTTTTTCACAGCGAACTCAAGGACGATAACGGCCGCGATAAAAATCTCATTAAGAGAGTTATCGCTACTGGCGGAGATACCATCGAGATACGCGACGGATTTGTATATTTGAACGGCGATAAGCTGGACGAGCCCTACCTTATGAATCAGGGCACCTCAGGCGAGATGGATGAGACCGTCATCCCGGAGGGTTACCTATTCTGCTGCGGCGACAACCGTGAGGTAAGCGTTGACTCAAGAAGCGAGTCGGTCGGCCTTGTATCCGAAAAAGATGTCGTCGGCAGAGTTGTGATCAGGCTCTTCCCCTTCAACAAAATCAAAACATTTTAAGCACATTTTATAAGCGCAAAAAATCCAGTGCCGCAGTTTAGCGGCACTCTTTGACAGCGCGAGTATTTGACCATATGAAAAAACAGATAAAACTACAGGCAAACAACAAAAAAGCATATCACGACTACTTTGTGGACGAGACCTATGAAGCAGGCATCGTGCTTACGGGCACGGAGATCAAGTCCGTAAGGGCCGGCAAAGTTTCCATAAAGGAAGCCTACGTCCGCATAAGAAACGGCGAGGCCATCGTGATTGGAATGAACATTTCCCCTTATGAACAGGGGAACAGATTTAACGTGGATCCGCTCCGTGAGCGCAAGCTCCTTCTCCACAAGCAGGAGATCAGGAAGCTCACCGGCAAGCTTACCCTTCAGGGCATGACCCTGGTGCCGCTCAAGCTCTATATAAATGAAGATGGCCGAGCAAAGCTTGAGGTCGGCCTCTGTCGTGGTAAGAAAAACTACGACAAGCGCGAGGCCATCGCCAAAAAAGACGCTCAGCGAAGTATTGAGCGCAGCATGAGAAACCACTGAAATTCAAAAGAAGCTGTTATGAAACAGCTCCTTTTTTATTTATTTGCTTCTTCCATTTTTTTCTCTGCTTCTGCGCGTTCGCGGCAGATGTCCACCCAGCTCGGGATTTTTTCAAGAGCCTCCGTGAAGGCTTTGAGTTCATCGGGAATCTGGATTTTTTGCGGGCACATTTCCATGCATGCTCCGCAGCCTATGCAGGCCGAAGGCTGCTTGTCTTCAGGATAAGCGTCCAGCTGCATCTTTATGGTGAAGCCGCTTTCCGCTCTGATCTGGTTGTATTTGAAGAGAAGGTCGGGGATATCCAGTTCCATGGGGCAGCTGTCCACGCAGTACCTGCAGGCTGTGCACGGAACCTCACTCTTCATGGCTTCCGCCGCATTCATGATGAGTTGCTCTTCCTTTTCGCTTAAGGGATCCTCATGATCGAAGGTCGCTATATTATCCACCGTCTGTTCCATATCTGACATGCCCGAAAGAACCGTGAAAACATTCTCAAGGGGCTGGAACCATCTTAAAGCATAGGATGCCGCCGATGCGTCCGGTCTATCTTTATTGAGTTCGTCCAAGGTTCCCTGACAGAGTTTGGCAAGCTTGCCTCCTCTTACGGGTTCCATTACGATAATGGGAAGTCCGTAGCTTGTTACCAGATCGTACTTTTCCTTACCCTTCTGGACGGTCCAGTCCAGATAATTCAGCTGAAGCTGGCAGAATTCCAGTTCGCTTCCGTACTTGTCAAGGATCTCCTTCAAGACCTTAAGATCACCGTGGCTGGAAAAGCCCAGGTGCTTTATGCGACCGAGTTTCCTTTGCTCGATGAAATAGTCGATGATGCCCCAGCGAGGGTCCTCATAGGTCGGCAAAGAATTTTCATACACGTTGTGCAAAAGATAAAAGTCGAAGTAATCCACCTGGCATTTTTTGAGCTGTTTCTCAAAGGTCTCCTTGGGATCGTAGCTCTCTGCCACCACGTGACCGGGGTATTTGTTGGCCAGATAGAAGCTGTCTCTCGGGTATTTTTTGAGGATCTTTCCTATAACTACCTCTGAAGTTCCGCTATGATAGGGCCAGGCCGTATCGAAGTAGTTCACGCCGTGCTTTATGGCGTAATCCACCATCTCAGCAGTAAGTTCCTCGTTAACAGTTTTATCCTCGTTTAAGGGCAGTCTCATAAGACCGAAGCCCAGCATTGAAATGTCAAGGTCTTGAAATTTTCTATAGATCATAGGTGCCTCCTTTTACTTTTTTGCCAGAATAGTTTTGAGAAACTGTCCTGTATAGGAGCCTTCAAATTCAGCAACCTCTTCAGGGGTTCCCGTGGTGACTATGGTGCCTCCGCGGTTGCCGCCTTCGGGTCCGAGGTCAATGATATAGTCTGCGCTCTTTATCACGTCCAGATTATGCTCGATAACTACTACGGTATTGCCCTGGTCCACCAGCTGCTGCAGTACGTCAATCAGCTTGTTTACGTCGTCGAAATGAAGTCCTGTAGTGGGTTCGTCCAGAATGTAAAGGGTCTTGCCCGTGGAACGCTTGGTGAGCTCCGTAGCAAGCTTTACTCTCTGTGCTTCGCCTCCTGATAGCTGTGTTGACGGCTGGCCCAGTTTGATATAGCCCAGACCCACCTGCTCCAGAGTATTGAGATATCTGTAAATCTGAGGAACATTTTTGAAAAACTCGAGAGCCTCATGTACGGACATGTCGAGGACTTCGTATATGTTCTTATCTTTATATTTTACTTCCAGGGTCTCACGGTTATAGCGCTTGCCGTGGCAGACTTCGCAGGGTACGTATACATCGGGAAGGAAGTGCATCTCTATCTTTATGATACCGTCTCCCGAGCAGGCCTCACAGCGGCCGCCCTTGACGTTGAAACTGAATCTGCCCTTCTTGTAACCTCTCATCTTTGCTTCCGGAAGAGTCGCAAAGAGATCGCGGATCGTGTCGAACATACCCGTATAGGTTGCCGGGTTTGATCTGGGTGTCTTGCCGATAGGGCTCTGGTCGATATCGATTACTTTGTCTATGTTCTCCAGGCCGTCGATCCTGTCGTGATAACCGGGCTCCTCCTGAAGCCGGTTGGTCACGCGGGCCGCGCCTTTATAGAGGATCTCGTTAACAAGGGATGACTTGCCGGAACCGGATACGCCTGTGACGCAGACGAATTTGCCCAGAGGGAAGTCCACGTCGATGTTTTTAAGGTTGTTCTGGCGAGCGCCTCTTACGGTGAGTTTCAGTCCGTTCCCCGGTCGTCTGTAATCAGGGATGGGGATTTTTTTCGCCCCGGAAAGATACTGACCTGTGATGGATTCAGGGCAAGCTTTGATGTCTTCCACTGTGCCCTGGCACACGAGTTCTCCGCCGTTTACTCCTGCTCCCGGTCCGATATCCACTATGTGATCCGCCGCATACATGGTATCCTCATCGTGTTCAACTACGATCAGGGTGTTGCCGATATCTGTCAGGTCTCTCAAGGTCTTAAGGAGTTTCTCATTGTCCTTCTGATGAAGGCCGATGGATGGCTCATCCAGAATGTAGAGCACTCCCACCAGGCTGGAACCGATCTGGGTGGCCAGTCTGATTCTCTGGGATTCTCCGCCTGAAAGACTTCCTGCGGCACGGCTCAAGGTAAGGTAGTCCAGACCCACGTTCTTGAGGAAGGTCAGTCGGTTTCTTATCTCCTTGATTATCATCTCGGCGATCATGGCATCTTTATCGCTGAGCTTAAGATTATCAAAAAATTCCAGGCACTCCACTATGGACATGTCGGACATCTCAGCTATATTTATGCCACCTACCGTGACCGCCAGGATCTCCGGTTTGAAACGTCTGCCGCCGCAATCGGGGCATACACTGGTGGTCATGTAGGCTTCCATCTTCGATCTGAAATAGTCCGAAGTGGTCTCACGGACTCTTCTTTCTATGTTATTTATAGCACCTTCAAAAGGCCTGTCCTGCAAGGATTTGGCTCCCGTTCCTCTTGACACATAGGTCCACTGAAGTTTGCGGTTGCCTGTGCCATAATAGAGTTCCTGGAGGAAGTCCCTAGGCATATCCTTAAGAGGAACGCTTGGATCAACGCCGTGATACTGAATGAGTCCATTGATGTTCTGGCGATACCAGCCCGCGAACTCCATGGTTCCGAAGATGGGCTGGAGAGCCCCCTCGTTGATGGACAGATTCTCGTCCACCAGTTTCCTCGGATCCAGCTTCTGCGTGATGCCTATACCTGAGCATGTCGGACAGGCTCCGAAGGGAGCATTGAAGGAAAACATCCTCGGTTCAAGCTCTTCAAGGGATGCGCCATGATCCGGGCAGGCCAGCTTGGTTGAGAAAATCTTCTCCGTATGATGGTCGTAGAAATCGGCCTCGATTTGAACCAGTCCCCCTTCAGACTGACTGATTGCCAGCTCACAGGCTTCGGCTATACGGCCTTCCTGTCCCGGCTTCACTACGATCCTGTCTACAACGACCTCTATATTATGCTTGTAGGTCTTCTCCAGCTTGATCTCGTCTTCTCCGAGAATCTTCACCTCGCCGTTAACCCTTACTCTGGTGAAGCCCTCTCTTCTGATACGATCCAGCACCTTCTCATGGGTGCCCTTCTTGCCCCTTATAACAGGGGCCAGCACCAGAAGTTTGGTTCCCTCATCCATGGCCATGATGGCATCCACCATTTGATCGACGGACTGGGATGATATGGGCTTCCCGCAGATCGGGCAGTGCGGTTTGCCTATCCTGGCAAAAAGAAGTCTGAAGTAGTCATGTATTTCCGTCACGGTACCCACGGTGGATCTGGGGTTTCTGTTGGTCGTCTTCTGGTCTATGGAAATCGCCGGGCTCAGACCCTCGATATATTCCACATTGGGCTTCTCCATCTGCCCCAGGAACTGTCTGGCATAAGAAGAAAGTGACTCCATATACCTCCTCTGCCCCTCGGCATAGATGGTATCAAAGGCAAGGGAAGACTTGCCCGATCCTGAAAGACCCGTCAGCACCACCAGCTTGTCACGGGGTATCCTGACATTTAATCCTTTTAAGTTGTTTTCGCGTGCGCCTTTAATAATAATTTCATTCTGCATAGTAATGGTATTATACCATACTTTACAATATTTGGGTAGATTTTTTCGGAACATTTGTTCTATTTTTCTTGTGCAGGGTTGCGCTTGTTTGCACGCTTCAGCGGGTTCCACTCATTTTTGGATTTTTTGCGTAATGAGCCGAACATTCGGAATATTTTTCCGCTTAATTTGCCTGATTATTGAAATGAGCGGAACATATATCTCAAATCAGTAATAAGCAAAGAATAAGCCAAAGAATGCAGATTTTTTTCGGCTCTTTTTGGGGAATTTACAGAAATGAGCCGAAACCTGAACTCGCTCCCATCATAACTACCCTACGCAAACAATGGTTTCAAAAATCCATTTATAATTCTAAGGGCTGCGTCAGGATCAAAGGCATTTCCATTTCCCTCCATGGTAATGATCATATTATGAGGGACGTAAAAACCATTCTCAAAGTAGAGCATCATTTTTCTCATATTTCGTTTGCGATAATCCATCTTGTCGACGCGACCCTCATGTTCCCAAATAATAATATTTCCATTTGGGAGAAAAATCGTGAAGTCCGGGAAAACCCTTTCTATCGATGTCTGTTTGAAACCCGCTTCATCTTCATAAACGCATACAAGGTCCAGCGCTTTTTCATATCTGAACGGTATCCCTGCAGCTAACAGGAATTCACCAATGATAGCTTCCGATTTTGATCTGACCATGATGCCGTTTGAAAGTGGAAAAACAAGATCTTTTCTATTATAAGGATTTTCTGAAGGTATCGACGAGTCTATTTCCTCCACTGGTTCGGGCAAAGGCTTAGCGAAGTCTGTCTCTCCTATTTCTTTAATAGCTTCTTTGTATGCCCTGGAAAGTTGATTGATAATAGTATTTATATCATAATGTTTAAACCTTTCCATTAACTCATTAATCCTTTCAATATTCTCTTCAAGGACATCCACAGTGAGCAGTGCCATCTCCTCTTTAATAATTGTTTTGATCAGTTCATAATCCTTTTTCCCAATATAATGCTGTTTTCTGTCTCCTCTCCTGCTAAAGTAGAATTGTCTTTTTTTGCTCTTATCTTTTTTGCATATCAGTTTTCTGGTTTTCGCGCTGCCAACTATTTCGCTGTAGTATCGCAGCAGTTTAAGTTCCGCTTCTTTTTCTTTTTTCAACGAGTCTAATAAATCCATTTTTACCTCCTTTTTTTAAAGAAGGGTATCATACATTTAAAGTTGCGTCAACAGTCGGAACCCTTGTATGGCAAGGGTTTCTGGCACTCCACCTTTTCTTGTTTTATGCAAAAGATGAGTGGAATCTTTGATTGTTTTTTCATCTTTTTTTTCGTAATTTATTCTAATAAGCTGTATTTCTCTATAATATTATCTCCGCAAAAAATTTTTTTAAAACCAAGCCGAAGAATGCAGATTTTTTTCGGCTCTTTTTTGGAAATTTACAGAAATGAGCCGAAACCGCGCTCATGAACCGCATCAAGAACAAAAGTTCGAATTGCCTTGCCCCCTACCCCTTGAATATAGTATAATGTCGAAAGGAGGAAAACAACATGACTCAATTCAAAGTACATGCGGACTTCGAACCCATGGGTGACCAGCCCAAGGCCATCGAGACCCTGGCGCAGGGCATCATAGACGGCAAAAAATACCAGACCCTCATGGGCGTAACCGGCTCCGGCAAGACCTTCACCATGGCCAAGCTCATCGAGAAGGTTCAGAAGCCCACCCTTGTCATTTCCCACAACAAAACACTGGCAGCGCAGCTCCACGGTGAGTTCAAGGAATTTTTCCCTGAGAATGCTGTAGAATACTTCGTTTCCTACTACGATTACTATCAGCCCGAGGCCTATGTGCCCTCGACTGACACATATATAGAGAAGGATTCTGACATAAATGCGGAAATCGAGAAGCTCAGGCACTCGGCTACGGCTGCCCTTGCCGAGAGGAAAGACGTAATTATCGTTGCCTCCGTATCCTGTATTTACGGGCTCGGATCGCCTTTTGACTATGTGAACCAGATGCTCAGTTTAAGACCCGGCATGGAGAAATCCCGCCGTGATATCTTAAGAAAACTTGTGGATCTTCAGTACGTCAGAAACGATATGGCCTTTGAGCGCGGGACATTCAGAGTCAGAGGCGACATCATCGACATATACCCGGCAGGAGAAGATTCCGCCGTTCGTGTAGAACTTTTCGGCGATGAGATCGATACCATCAAGGAGATGAACCCCGTAACCGGCGAGATTCTTGGTATCAGAAATCACATATCCATCTACCCTGCTTCCCACTATGTGACCTCCCCCGAAAACATGGAGAGGGCAATTCGCACCATTGATGAGGAACTTCAGGAGCGAGTTCAGTGGTTCAAGGATCGCGGCAAACTTCTTGAGGCGCAAAGAATCGACCAGCGCACGAGATATGATATCGAAATGCTGAGAGAGATTGGCACCTGCAAGGGCATCGAAAACTACACCCGCCACCTTACAGGCGGTAAGCCAGGAGAGAAGCCCTACACTCTCATAGACTACTTCCCCGATGATTTTTTGATGATCATAGACGAGTCCCACGCCATGCTGCCTCAGCTCCATGGCATGTATGCAGGAAACCTTTCCAGAAAGACCGCTCTGGTCGACTACGGTTTCCGTCTTCCATCAGCTTTGGACAACAGACCTCTTAAGTTCGAGGAATGGGAAAAGATGATAAACCAGGTGGTCTTCTTTTCAGCCACACCTGCTGACTACGAGAAGCGCGTCTCCGGCGGCATAAACGCAGAGCAGTTGATTCGTCCTACCGGCTTACTGGATCCTCCCATAGATGTCCAGCCCACCAAGGGTCAGATTGACCACCTTATAGGCGAGATCAAAAAAACCACCGCCAAGGGCGAGAAAGTCCTGGTCACCACCCTCACCAAGAAGATGGCCGAGTCCCTCACGGACTACCTTAAGGGTGTGAATATCCGTGTCCGCTACCTGCATTCAGACGTGGATACCCTGGAAAGAATGGAAATCATACGCGATCTCAGAATGGGCGTCTTCGACGTGCTTGTTGGCATCAACCTGCTGAGAGAAGGCCTGGACATTCCGGAGGTGGCCCTCGTTGCCATCCTGGATGCTGATAAGGAAGGCTTCCTTCGTACGGAGACCTCCCTCATTCAGACCATCGGCCGTGCAGCCCGTAACGTAGACGGTCGCGTCATCATGTATGCGGACAACATTTCCAAGGCCATGAGAGCCGCCATCGACGAGACCGAAAGAAGGCGCAAAATCCAGAACGACTATAATCTGGCCCACGGCATCACCCCTGAGTCGGTCAAGAAGTCAGTGCGCTCCGTCATCGAAGCCACCAAGTCTGCCGAAAAGGAGATGGAATTCTACAAGGGAAAGGCCCCTGCGGAACTGACAAAGAAAGAACTTCAGGACTACGTGAGAAAGCTCGAGAAGGAAATGAAGCAGGCCGCAAAAGATCTGCAGTTCGAGCGCGCCGCCCAGCTGAGGGATCAGATTTTCGAGTACAAAGTACGATTGAATTAATAAACGATTGCATACTAAAACTGCCACCCGAAAGTGGCAGTTTCTATATGCTTATATATGTTTTATTCCGGTAGTTTAGCTATATCGACCCACTCAATTGCTTCAGAGTATTTGTACAGCTCCTCGGGAGTAAATTCTGCCGCAGAGTTTGCCGATCCGCAAGCCGGGAAAACGCTTTCAAATCTCTTGAGAGATTCGTCGCAAAAAATCCTCACCTTAGGATTTTCGATTGCAAAGGCGCAGACTCCGCCGATGGCGTGTCCCGTGAAGGCCACCACCTCTTCAGGTCCCAGCATGGATGCCTTATGATGGAAGGTATCCTTGAATTTGCGATTGTCTATCCTGGCGTCTCCGGCCAGCTGAACGAGAATGCATCCGTCTTCTCCGTCTTTGAATGACATGGTCTTACAGATTCTGGCGCCTTCTACGCCTACAGCCTGAGCTGCCAGTTCGACGGTAGCTGAACTCACCTCAAACTCCATGATGCGGTCTTCGATGCCGAGTTTTCTAAAGTATTCTCTTACCTTATCGATAGCCATGATGTCCCTCCTCTCGCTCAGTCACTAACAGGACTATATCAGTCTTTTGGCGTCATATAGAATCTGCCGTTTATCTGCTCAGTCTGGATGACGTTGGTGAATGCTCCCTCGTCGATTTCTTTTATGGCTTTTATGACCTTGTCCGCCTGATCACGCCCGATTACGGAATAGATCACATACTTTTTTTCTCCTGAGTATCCGCCTTCTCCGGGAAGAATAGTTCCGTCGTGATGGGTCAGTTCGGAGATTTTCTGAAGGATTTCCTGTGGCTTTACTGTAACCACCAGAAGAGTATCCTGCTGATATCTCTTATAGAAGGCGCCCAGTACGGCCGTAATAACGTACTGGTATATGATCGAATAGAGGGCTCTGTCAAAGTCGAACAGAAGACCCGCCGCTACCAGAAGCACTATATTGCCCGCAAGGATATACCCCCAGGCATCTATGCCCTTCTTCTCACTAAGGAAGATAGAGATGAAGTCAGTACCGCCTCCGGAAGACCCTGCACTCAAGCAGATGACAGCCGCGATTCCTCCAACGATTCCTGCGAAGAGCGCGATAAGAAGCGCATCATAGGTGATCGTAACATCCGGGAAAATATCCGTTAAGATGGAGGACAGTACCACCACGTAGAAAGATGAGATGGTAAACTTCTTACCGATATATCTTAACCCTATATATGCCGGAATGACGTTTATAGGCAAATAGACCAAAGAATATGGTATCTCCACATTGAAAAACTGTCTTCCGATCTGCTGAATCAATACGGTAATGCCGCTGAATCCTCCCGGTATCAGGTTGCCGGTCCTGATAAAGCTCTTCAGGTTGAAAGCGAAGATCGCAGCCGCAACCGTCAGCAGAAAATATTTAATTATCAGTTTTTTTGCTGTTGTTTTTTCCTTCATAATCGCACTTCAATACAAATCTTGTAGTGTCAGAACTATTGTCGGTACATGTACTTAAAACGAGTGTTTCAGGATCTCCATCCTTCTTGGGGAGTTCATACACATCATCATTTATACTGATATACTCTCCTACCGATGCCTTGTATTCCAGACATTCGTCGCCTGGCAGAAGTATATACACCTTCTCGTGAGCTTTAAGATAATCGGGGTCTTCAAATTTTTTGAGCCTTCCGAACATATCGCCGTTATGCATGTTATGCCCGTAAATCATGGTTTCCTGATCCGAAAAGTCTGCGCTGCATCTGTAGTCCATAAATATGGAACCCGCAAAAGAATACCTCAAGGCATAATCCGCATACAGATACCTGCTGTTGTCATCCGCTCTTAAAACTGGGAAATTAACGTTGGTATCAGGGATATATATCCAGCCGACGATCTGCTTGTTCATAGCCAGAAGGCCATCAAAATCCACCTGGGGAAGACCGTCATCGGATATAGAAAAATATTCTTCTCTCACTTCATTATTAGCCACTGTAACTTCATGATAATCGCTGAATATCTGATAAAGTTTGTATCCCGAAAAAGCGATGACCATGAGCAGCAAAAAAATTATGGCCAGCCTGAGTATCTTCTTCAAAATGTCTGTCATATCTCTAAATCTCTCTCCTGCCCTCGAAGGACTTCAAAAGCGTTACCTCATCGGCGAACTCCAGGTCAGAACCGACAGGCACTCCGTGAGCGATCCTGCTGACCTTGATTCCGGCCGGTTTAAGCAATCTGGAAATATACATAGCTGTCGCCTCCCCCTGAATGGTCGGGTTTGTCGCTATGATCACCTCTTCACAGTCCGTGCTCTGAAGCCTTTTAATAAGGGACTTCAGATTGATGTCTTCAGGACCTACTCCGTCCATGGGAGAAATAACGCCGTGAAGGACGTGATAAGTTCCGTTATAGTCCCTTATCCTTTCCATGGCCATCAGGTCTCTCGGCGTTTCCACCACGCAGATCAGGTCCTTGCGTCTTCCTGGGTCTGAGCATATTTTGCACGGGTCTGAGTCGGTCAGATTTCCGCAGATTGAGCAATGTTTGAGCTGCCTTTTGGCGTTCACCAATGCTTCTGCCAGAGCTTCCACCTGCTTCTCGTCCTTATCCAAAATATGAAAAGCCAGCCTCTGGGCAGACTTCTCTCCTACGCCCGGAAGCTTGGACAATTCGTTTATCAATATTTCAAGTTGTCTGGGATAATCTCTCATTTTAATGTGCTCCCATCTTTAACCTGTCTTTTAAAAGATTAAAGTCCCGGGATATTAAGTCCGCCGGTCAGCTGTCCCATGGTGTTCTGGGAGAGTTCCTCAATCTGTCTTAATCCTTCGTTGACGGCAGCCATAACGAGATCCTCTAAGGTCTCTATATCATCCGGATCAACTACTTCCGGCTTGATGGTAAGCTTGACCAGTTCTTTTTTGCCGTTAACGGTAGCTTCTACAACGCCGCCTCCGGCAGTGGTCGTGATCTCTTTCTCTTCAAGATCGGCCTGAGCTTTTTCCATCTGTGCCTGAAGAGCCTGCATCTGCTGCAGCTGCTGCATATTGAATCCGCCGGCCTTCTGAGGCTTCTTGGCCTTACCGGCTCTCATTCCTTTTCCCATTTTATTCCTCCACAATTATATCCAGCCCGAGAGCGTCTTTTACTTCTTTAGCATAATCGGGCTCCTGATCTTTCTCTTTATTATCCGTATATTTTTCTATGATGATGCCGCCCCTCATAGGTCTCTTGAGCACGGACGACATTATCTTATCGATGGTGTTGATTTTTTCCTGTACGTGCTTCTTTGCAAAATCCGTTGTAACGGAGATGGTGTAGGTTCCCTGTCGTACGTCCTTAAGTTTGGTCCAGCTTCTTATCAGGTTGAAGCTGCCATTGGTGACCTCGCCCTCTTCCATGACGTCTCTCCATAGTTCTTCCAGGTCGATGCCCGAAAGGTCTATTTCAGGAACAGGCTGAGGTTCTGGCTTGGGTACCGCAGGTGCTTGCGGGGTTTCCTCCCTCTTCGGAGTCTCTTCAGCTTCTGCAGGCTGAGGCTTACTCGTCTCGGTCACTGCTTCAGGTTGCTTTTCTTCCACCTTTACCGTCTGAGGGACTTCCTGGGTGACTTGGACCGTTTCCGTCCTCGGTATCGCCTCGCGCATGTAGCTTCCTCTGCCTCCGGACAAAGCTACTATGTCGAGCTCCATCAGTATCCTCGGCTGAGTTGACCATCTGGCCTCGTTTATGGTCTTGGATATCCTCAATATGGCTTTATCGATCTCATCGAAGGTGATGTGGGACGACTGCTCCTTGACCTTTTGGATGTTCTCTTCTGACATGTTCAAAAGATCTTCAGGCTCCTTCATGAACTTCGTCACAAGAAGATTCCTGTAGTGAGAGTTCCAGTCCTTCATGAGCTGCTTCGCGTCCTTACCCTCGCTTAAAGCCTTATCGAGGAGCACCAGAGCCTCCCCGGTCTTATGGAGTTCTACCAGCTCCGTAAGCTCGATGAAAAACTCATTTCCAACGGTGCCGAGGTATTCAAGGACGTCTTCCCTGTCTATCTCAAGTTCACCGGAAGCCAGCACCTGATCAAGAATGCTCAGTCCGTCTCTTACAGATCCGTCGGCGTTTGATGCAAGGAGTTTAAGAGCTCCTTCGGAGATCATTACTCCGCGCTCCTCACAGATCTTACCCATGTTCTCGGCGAGAATGTTCTGGGGAACGCGTTTGAAATCCAGCCTCATGCATCTGGAAAGAATAGTCTGCGGCAGTTTCTGAGGTTCCGTGGTGCAAAGAACGAAGATTACGTTCTCAGGTGGCTCCTCAAGGGTCTTTAAAAGAGCATTGAAAGCGCCGGAGGATAGCATATGCACCTCGTCTATGATATATATTTTCTTGCGACCCACCTGAGGCGGATATTTCACGGACTCTCTAAGTTCACGAATGTTATCAACGCCGTTATTGGAAGCTGCGTCGATCTCTATAACGTCCATGAACGAACCCTTCGCGATAGACTTGCAGTTAGCGCAGACGCCGCAGGGTCTCTCGCCCTGTCCGGTACAGTTCAGTGCCTTCGCAAGAAGTCTGGCCATGGTAGTCTTGCCGGTACCTCTGGTACCGCAAAAAAGATACGCGTGGCTTACGCTTCCCGTCGCAATCTGGTGTTTTAAAATTTTGATTATGTGCTCCTGGCCGAGTACTTCCCTGAAAACTTCAGGGCGGCGGGCACGGTATAATGCCTGATACATTTATGACCTCATAAAAATCATAGTCCAGATAAAAAGATTGCCCTTAGAGAGCTCCGCCAACTTAGAGAAGGCTGATCTGCGGCACATAAGAACTTCCGCTTATTGCTGCTTCCTTCCGGACCTGACAAGGTTCACGGCATCCCATTGCGCAGGACCCAAACCGAGCAGGTGAAGCTCTCAAAAGGCA
>JAEEGL013348475.1_pt1 | contig 16523 bp, 14 predicted proteins | sample 9134231 | NCBI WGS metagenome assembly JAEEGL01 (sample SAMN16246548, study PRJNA631951) | gut metagenome | biome: gut microbiome; feature: rumen; material: fiber-attached | host: Bos | place: Iran: Karaj | collected 2018-10
ACATCCTTCCCTTATTTTTGTGTAAAAATATGACAGACCCTAAAACTAAACCCTAAAACCAGACCCTAAAAATAGACCCGAAAGTTTGCCCCTAAAGTTAGACCCTAAAAATCACAGACCCTAAAAAACTTTGGAGATCCAAATGAAGGCATCTTTCTATCTTGATAAAGGTAGAGGGTGCCTTTTGTGTTTTTTTGATAAAGTACTAAAAGAAAAATCGTGAGAGTTATTTATAAAAAAATGACTAGAACATAATTATATATATCTTGAGAAAAACAAAAGTAAGGGCAGAACAAAATAACGCGTAAAGGGGAGAAATCATATGGAAAACTATAAAATTATACCGGAAGTAATCTATTTTGCCACACATATAGCGATGCCTGATATAAAAAAAATCTTTCCTAATAGTATTTTTATGTCTGAGGCAACGAAAGATTTAACGAATATTCAAGTTGATGCTGTTGTGTTCCTTATCAGTTTCATCTCGCATAGCATGTATTATAAAGTTAAGAAATCATCTTTGTTTGAAAAATCGATAGTCATAAACTTTAATGGTCGAAGTTTTAATAAACTTTTAGAAACCTTACAAAAAGAAATGTTGAATAATAATGCTTAAATAGGATTTACAAGTCATTGCAAGAGGATGGATTCTTTTATGCATCCTTTAAATATGGCGATGGCCAGACAGAAAGAGCGGTAAGGATATTTACAGACTACAACGAAAAAACAGCAAAGGATTTGTTTGAAAAAGCTGGTTTTAAGATAATAGTCTGTGAGGAGTCTTTGGATGTCAGACCGAATCGCGAAGGCGAGAAATGGGTCAATGTTATAGCAAGAAAATGAACGTAAAATATTTTGGAAACGAAAATTCGGATAAAGTAATTATTCAGATGTCTGATGAAAGAGAATTGCCGATAATCGAAGACATGATAAGCAACTTTCAAACGGCAGATTATCTTTTGGCAGTTGTTACAGTCGATGACTGGAACAGGGATTTATCGCCATGGAAAGCAGCCGGAGTATTCGGAGAAGATTTCGGCGATGGTGCGGACAAAACTCTTGATTGGATATTAAACAATCTGATAGATAAAGACGGTGATAAAAAGTACTATCTTGTCGGTTATTCACTGGCAGGATTGTTTGCTTTATACAGTGTGTATAAAACTGATGTTTTTTGCGGAGTGGCGGCAGTTTCTCCTTCAGTCTGGTTTCCCGATTTTGTTTCCTTCTGCAAGGAAAGAAATATACTTTCTCAAAACGTATATCTGAGTCTTGGAGATAAGGAACATAAAACAAGAAATTACGAGATGGCGAAGGTAAAAGATTCGATAGAGGAAATATATAAAGATCTGCAGGAAAAAGAGGTTAACTGTGTGCTTGAATATAATCCGGGGAACCATTTCAAAGATGTTGGAGAACGGATAAAAAAAGGATTATCGTGGATATTGAGAAAAGATTATTTGAAATAGATTTAAAAGACTATAAGAAAACAGATTCTGTTTTTCGAAGACCGTCAGCCAGAGCTATCATTATTCGTGGTGATGAGATAGCTCTCGTATACAGCCAACGGGATAAATATTATAAATTTCCCGGAGGAGGAATACATGATGATGAAGATAAAAAAGAAGCTTTGATTCGCGAGGTCAGAGAGGAAGTTGGAATGGTTGTCATTCCGGAAAGTATCCGTGAATTCGGAAGTGTACTTCGAAGGCAAAAGAGCGATAAAGCCGAGAATACTATTTTCGAGCAGGAGAACTATTACTATTTTTGCGATATACAGGATAAGCTGGTGGATCAGGAATTGGACGATTATGAACAAGATGCGGAATTTGTTCTTAGGATTGTTGATATTGATACCGCTATTAAGGCAAATGATATTTATACCAGCGAAGTCTTTTTTGATGAAGTCATGATAAAGAGGGAACTTCGTGTACTTAGATTGATTAAAAGTCAGCTTGGAATGAACAAATGATACAGGAGTTATTGCGTAACGATAACTTCTTTTTTATTGCCGTCTAAAATTGTCGCCCGTCACTCGACACATTCTCCTTAAAACTCATGTATCATTAAATCAAGGTAAGGGAAAGGTAGTCCCCGAGCCCCTCCGGTTATGAGTGAGTTTACGAGGTGAGATAAGTGAGAGCGGCTACCCTCTCACAACAATAGGAGGATATAAAAATGTACGGTGCTATTTTTGGAGATATAATCGGCAGCAGATTTGAATTTGATCGTGGTGGAAAGACAAAGAATTTTGAACTTTTTACAAAAGAAGATAACTGGACAGATGATTCGGTTATGACCATCGCAATAATGGAAGCATTGATGAATGCAGGTAAGGATGCGGATGTTGAAACCATCAGAAAAGAAAGCATTAAATCCATGAAGAAATGGGGCCAGAGATATCCGAATGCAGGATATGGTGCAAGATTCTTTAACTGGGTGCTTACAGATGATCCTGAACCTTACAAAAGTTTCGGAAACGGTTCAGCAATGAGAGTTTCGGCAGCAGGTTGGATTTACGATACTGTTGAGCGTACCAGAGAAGTTGCAAAGGCAACGGCAGAAGTAAGTCACAATCATCCCGAAGGCATCAAGGGTGCAGAGTGTACGGCGGCTGTTATGTTCCTTGCTCGTATCGGAGTTTCCAAAGAAGAGATTAAAGAATATGTCATCAGGGAATTCGGATACGATGTATCGAAGACAGTTGATGAATTAAGACCTCTTCATGAGCATGTTGAATGGTGCCAGGATTCACTTCCCAAAGCTTTAGCATCTTTCTTCGAAGGCGATTCCTACGAAGATGTTGTAAGAAATGCAGTTTCCCTTGGCGGTGATACTGATACACTCGCAGCAATTGCAGGTGCAATGGCAGATGCGATGTACGGAGTACCCATCGGAATGATAGTTACCGGTATAGATTACCTTGAAGACGATATGAAAGAGACTCTTGAGAAATTCAGAGTTTTCCTTGACGGTGAGAAGCCCGATCCTTACGAAAACAACAAGTACATCAAGATGGCAGCAGAGCTGTTTGCAAAAGAGCGTTCGGAAGACAATCTTTACAGAATGTTTGATGCACTTCTTGGAAGAATGATGGAAGATGGTGAAGCACCTGCAGCAATGATTGATGTTAACAATGTATTTGGTTCGGTTGACATCATGGGACTCAGCAAAAACGATACTGTAACTATTGAGCCGCAGGTACGACTTCGAATTGATACGGTTCATCGCGGAGATGGAGTTAAGTGGATTCCGCTTTATACGGATATGGAAGAACTTAACAAGCAGCCTACTACTAATATTTCAATGAATGTGCCTATCTACAACATCCTTAAAAACGGACTTGCAGATGATGTTGAAGGAATTGTTATTAATCCCTTCGGATTGGCACTTTCGATGCCTAAGAATATCTTGAAAATCGTAGTAGCGAAGTATGAGGAGATTAAGGAGGGCAAAGAAGATGTTTAAAAAGTTTTCAATAAGTTTACATGTGGCTAGATTTCTTGGTTCATCAAATATTTCAATCTGGGCAGAGAATGGTAAATTACACTATTCGAAGCATATATTTGATCCCGAATCTGATTCATTTTTGTTTGAAGACAGCGATGTTGAAGATGCAATAAGCGATGTTTCGTTAGAAGATTTCGTTCAAAATTTTGAGGATTTGAACATCAAAAAATGGAGGAAATCATATGAACCGATTGGATATATGGTTTTAGATGGAGAACAGTGGGAGATACGCCTTGAATTTGATGAAGGAAAGCCGATAAATATATTGGGCGATAATGCATATCCCAGAGAATGGAATCAATTAATCAGTCTGGTGAGATCTGTAGTGGGCAACACAGGCGTACTCGAGACAGTAGATGATGGCTGGGCGGATAAATCATTCGGACATCACGCTTAATTGCCCGGATGAAGATTTAAACTTAATAATTTGAATTGGAGGAAATGAAATGGCGGAAGCAAAAGATTTGAAGTTAATTGCAGAAGGACTTGATGAAAAGGAAATACCTGAAGTTGAAAAGATTTATTTTGACATGGATGGTGTTCTGGCGGATTTTAGCAACGGAATACGAAAACTTTGCGGAATCGAACCTCCGCCACAGCCGGAGGATGTTCCTGAGGAAGAAAAAGAGGCGACAAAGATAGCGAACGATAAGATGTGGGAGAAGGTTAGGGTCGTAGATCACTTCTATGACAAACTTGAACTCATGCCGGGTGCTAAAGAGATGTTCGATGCGGTTTATAAAAAATATGGAGAGAAGTGTCAGATACTTACTGGTATCCCTAAAAAGGAGAGAGGTATTGTAACTGCAAAGGAAGATAAGGAGAAATGGGTAGCCAGAGTTTTGTCTAAAGATGTTAATGTTAATGTAGTATACACAGAAAATAAACCCACGTTTATAACAAATAAAAATAATACGAAAGGCTATATTCTTATTGATGATTTGGAAAACAACATTAAAAAGTGGAAAGAGATAGGCGGTTCCGGTTTCATGAATGTTGAGTCTGAACATACTATAGACAGACTTAAGAAGCTTGGAATTCTTGACTAATAATTGGGTCTGAATAGAAAAAGAAAGGGGGAGTAATATGGGTGCTATAGAAAATTTAACTGAATATAGAAATAACAAGGAAAAGTATCTTCCTTTAATTGATCATGAGGGGATGTACTTTCCGCCCCGTACGGAGTTTGATGATATAAATATCGGATGGGGTTGCGGATTTATCGGCAACAGACCTTATTTCGTCGAGTGCTGGGCGACGGCAGAAATTACCATGATTACTATTTTTATTTCTTCAATCGGAATCGAGAATTACACGACAGAAGATCTGGAAAAACTTTTAATTGAAGAAGGAAAAGTGTATTCGAAAAAAGAAGGCTATGAATCACCTGAAATGATTCCGATATTCGAAGATTCAAACGGAAATGAATTCTTTTCTGTCAACATTGTTGTTGGCATGGAGGATGAACCTGAAAGAATAGGCGGATGCGGCAACCTGGTACCTTTTGAAGTGCTAAACGAGATTAATAATTTATCGGAGGAAGAAATAGAAGAACAAAAGGCTTACTTTGGTGTTGTGGAATAGACACTGTTGTGACCATTTATAATTTAATAATAACCATTAAGAGTGCGCGAGAGACAAGCTCGATGACCGCACAGCAACCTGCAGATGCAAGGTGCTAATGCTTGACCGATGGGACATATGAAAAGATTTAATCCCGTCGGTAATGAACGATGGGATTTTTCATTTGTAAAATTAAGAATTAGGAGGAAGTAAAAATGGGAGAAATTTTTATTAACGGCAAAGAATCAAAATCTTATGGTATTTATGTTGATGAGCGCGACAAGATGAGACGATTGGAATTAATCGTTTTCTTGGAACTAAACGGTTTTACGCTGGATAAGTGGGAAAAACGTTCCCCGGAGGCAATTATTGAAGGGATTCTTCCAATCGACATTGATCTGGTTAATAAAGAATACTGTATGATGGGAAATGTGACCTGTGCAGCTGCAGCCGCCACACAGAAAGTTTTAATAAGCAGGGATGAGTTCTTTGAAAGGTATGTGCATTAAAGAGACTTATTTTCGGTTTGCTCGGTCCTTCCGGCGCCGGAAAAACCACACTAATTAAGATACTGACGGGACAGGTTAGTTATGACGGCAGAAGACAAAAAAATGGACCAAGCTCTCGAAAAATATAAAATGGACAAGAATTAAAAATCCGCTAATAATTTTCCCCAAATCTGCCGAAATATTCTTTGTGGAGTTTTGGTACTAAAAGGGGAAATAATTTGAATGAATGTTGAGCTTCAGTGTTGTGCTTTATTCATATTGTTAACCATCCTGGTTATGTTTCATCGCGAAAAAAAGCTTGATCTTATGAACCGCAAGCTTTTTCTTCGTGCTGTTTACGCGTGCTTTGCATGCCTTATTTTCGACATAGCTTCTGTAATTCTCATTACTATTTCCACGAACAACGGCACCGGTGACGGTGTGACCAAAATCATATGCAAGCTCTATATAATGCTGCTTGTTTTGCAGGGTTATTACGGCTATCAGTACGTTTCAACGAACCTTCTTCCGAGAGATAAAACCTGGGCAAAAATCACCAGAATCATAAGCCATGCGATATTCGGAACCGGCGAGCTTTTGATGCTCATTTTGCCGATTGGCTACACTGCGGAAGGACGTGTTGTTTACTCTTTCGGACCGTCTACATCGGTTGCGTATGCGCTTTCAGCCGTATTTATTCTCGCAACCATCACCCTTACATTTGCATTCAAAAAGAAAATGCCGGGCAGAAGATTCATGGCCATGCTTTTGTGGCAGGGCACATGGCTTCTCGCGGCATTTATTCAGTTTGTTTTGCCGCAGCTTTTGCTCGTTGGTTTCGCATCGGCTTTCGGCATGGTTATTCTTTATATCCAGCTTGAAAACCCAAGCGAATACATCGACGGAACGACCGGGCTTTTTACCACGAAGGCTCTTTCCGCATATGTACATGACAAATACAAGTTTGGCAAGCGCTTTTCACTTTTTACGGCAAAGATACACTATCTGACGGACTATGTTGACTACAGTCTGGAACAGGAAGCGGTTATGCGTACTTCCGCCGCGCTCGTAAATCTCGGACCCGAGCCCGCATTTCGTATCGATGACGAGACGTTCTGCGTTCTTTACGATGATGAAAAAAGAATGGTCGAAATGCATGCCGAGATCAAAAGATTAAAAGATGCGGCAACGTTTATTCCTGCCAAGGGAACGTATCTTCTGATAAAAGACAGCACATTGTTAAAGGGACCGGAAGAATTTTTCAGTTTCCTTCACAATTATCTTGAAAGCGAGCAGGAAATCCTCATTGCCGACGAGGATATGGTTCAGAAATTAAGAGATCAGAACAGTATAAAAGCCATGATAGATGAGGCTTTAAAGGAAGACAGAGTTGAAGTTTTCTTCCAGCCAATTTTCAATGTCAGGGAATCACGCTTCAGTTCAGCGGAAGCCCTGGTTCGTATCAGACTTGAAAACGGGGACATTGTTCCTCCCGCTAAGTTTATTTCTGTCGCTGAAGAAAACGGCCAGATCATTCAGCTCGGAATACGCGTTTTTGAAAAAGTTTGTGCATTCCTTGCAAAGGGCGAAGGACGAAAATACGGCATCGATCAGATAGAAATCAATGTTTCGGCCGCTCAGTTCGACCACGAAAATCCGTACAAGTTCGTAATGGAAAACATTGAAAAATACAATATCGATTCCTCGTGGATTAATCTCGAAATTACTGAAACAGCTGCCGGCGAAAACCAGGATGTCATGGTCGAAAACCTTGAGAAACTCATAGCCAAGGGCGTGACTTTCTCGCTGGATGATTTCGGTACGGGACGTTCCAACATCGATTACTTCGTAAATATGCCCGTAAATATCATAAAGTTTGATTACAAATTCACCCGCGGATTCTTTGAAAACGAGAAGATAAAATACGTTCTATCCGGTATGGTAGACATCATTCACAAGATGAATTTAAGTGTCGTGGTTGAGGGAATTGAAACGGAAGAACAGATGATAGCCATGAAAGATATGGATATTGAATTCATCCAGGGCTTCTACTATTCAAAGCCCGTACCGGAAGGTGAGTTTGTTGAGTTCTTGAGGAAGCATAATACGACTGCTTAAAAAGGCAGATTAACCGGAAAAATACAAATGTAATAATACGAGAAATCGGGAAAAGATCATTTCCGTGTAAATTAATTCAGACTGTAAATGCTTATCTGAAAGTGTGCTGTGTAGCACTTTCAGGTTGACGAAAAAATTCAGACAGAGTTGTGTGTATATAGTATTTACATGCAACCGTGTCAAAAAGGGGAAAACATGGATTACAAGATTTTTTTATCGCAATTCAGCAGAGTGGCATGTGTTATGTCCGCTGATCTGAATGAAGAAGGCGATGAGAGGTATAAGATTGTTGATGCAAACGATGCATACAAGCGTACCGTCGTCGAGAAACCGGAAGATTTTGAAGAAAACGTTCCTTATACGAGGTATATTCCGAAAGCCGCAAATTTTGAGGCTCTTTGTGACAATTGCGTTAAGACCGAAAGACCTGTGCATACATATTTTGATATCGAACGCTATAACGCCTGGATGGAGGTTTTCCTGACACCTCTGGTTTCGGAAGATCCGGATAAGAAAATGTTTGTTTTTTCTTATGAAATGAGCCCGAAGGCCGATATCGAAAAACTTGCGGATATTTCTTCGGAAACGGCGGGAAATGTAATAAAGACCTGTCTTAAACTTCGTGAAACCGATGATTTTATGGAATCGATGAATGCGGTTGTTGCCGACATACGCAAGCAGTGCGGCGCAAAGAGATGCAGTATTCTGCTGACGGATTTTGAAAAGAGAGAATATAAGCTTTTGTGCGAGGATTACGGAAATGATCCGAATCAGGTTCCGATGGAAGCATTTCTTAAAGAGGAGTTTTACAAGGTGATCGAAACCTGGCCCAGACTCATGAAAAAGAGCAACTGTTTCGTCATGGCTAATGAGAGGGATATGGATGAAGCGAGAAAGATCGCTCCTGAATGGATCGATTCCCTTCGAAGCGACTCCGTAAAGAGCATCGTAATCTTTCCGTTAAGATCTGATAACAAAACAATAGGTTACATCTGGGCAGGCAATTTTGATCCCGAAAAAACCTTTATGATTAAAGAGACTTTAAGCCTGACTTCATTCATTCTTTCGGCTGAAATCGCCAACGAGCAGAACATTCATAAGATGAAGATCATGAGTTCGACCGACCTTCTGACTGGAGTTCTTAACCGTAATGCGATGAACAACAGAATCAGCGATGACATGACCGGCAAGAAGAAAATCGTCAGACCTTTCGGAATTTTCTTTGTCGATGTTAACGGCTTAAAGTCAGTTAACGACACGAAAGGACACCTTGCAGGTGACAATCTTCTTAAGGATGTTGCGTCAACGCTTATGGAAATCGAATGCGAAAACAAGGAAGTTTACCGCGTCGGCGGGGACGAATTCATGATCATCGCAGAGAATGCTACTGCCGAAGATGCCCTTAAGATTAAAGAAGAACTATTCAAAAAATCCGAACGTGAAGGCAGGGCTCATTACGCAGTCGGCCTCTGCCACAGCGAAGAAGCAGCCGACGTTATCAAAGCCATGCAGGAAGCCGATGCCAGAATGTACGAGGCCAAAGCCGACTACTACGCAAGACATCCGGAATATGAATGGCAGAGCAGACCGAGGTAAAGCAAGATTTGATACATGCAAATTCAAAATATAAGAAGAACAACGTGGTCTCTAAATGTATTATGTTTGTATCAAAATAAAGCAGGAAAGGAAGTAATTATGGAATTCAAACAAGTTGTTAAAGACCGTTATTCATGCAAAAACTACAGCTCAAAAAAGGTAGATAAAGATACACTCGAGACTATTCTGGAAGCAGGAAGACTGACACCTACAGCCAAGAATCTTCAGGAGCAGCATATTTATGTTGCTGAGTCGGAAGAAGCTCTTGCAAAGATTGACAAGGCAACGCCCTGCAGATACGGTGCTCCCGTTGTTCTCGTTGTTGCGTTTGATAAGAATAATGTTTTCACATATCCCGGCGAAAAGAGAGATTCCGGAATTGAGGATGCTTCGATTGTTGCGACACATCTCATGCTTGCCGCATACGATGCGGGAGTAGACAGCTGCTGGCTTAATTTCTTTGATCCGGAGAAACTCGCAAAGGATTTAGGACTTCCCGAGAATGAGGAAATTCTCATGCTTCTTGATTTGGGATACGCCGCAGAGGGAGCAGGTCCTTTGGGAAATCACGATTCGAGAAAGCCTTTATCGGAGACGGTAAGCTATATTTAAGATAATAAAAATGCGAAATCACCCTTTTAATGAAAGGGTGATTTTTACTTTGATATTCGCGTTCCTTTGGATTATTGCAAGACGCAGACCTGAGTGAAAAAGTAAATTCCATTTTATTTACAGGACATAGAAAAAAAGCCGTTAATGTTAATGCACTAATCAACCGATATATAAATATAGGGTAAAAAGGGGCGAAGCAGAAAATAGCTTTTGAAACGCATTATGCGTTATTTGAAAGCGCTGAGCGAAGGAACGCACGTAGCAAAGAGTACAAAGCGAAGGAACGCTTAAGAAGGGTTAATATATGGCAAACACAAGAGACAGACTTGCATTATTTGTTGGACAGGCAGACGAATATTTTCAGAGCCGTTTTATCAAAGGTTTTACGGAACGTGCATTTGAAAAAGATATGGATGTCTGTATTTTTTCCATGTACAGAAAATATCAGGACACCCAGGAAAGAGAATGGGGTGATTCGAATATATTAAGGCTTGCCAATCCTAAGTATTTCGCGGGAATCATTATCCTCAAGGATACGATTCAGACGGCGGGTGCGGTGAGGCTTTTGGAAGACAGGCTCCATAATACTTATGATGGGCCTGTTCTTGTTATTGATGCCGCCAGCGACTATTTCCCGAGTCAGTTCATAGACGGCTATCAGTCGGTAAGAATGATTACCAGACATTTAATTGAAAAACACGGTTTAAAAGATATCGCTTTCTTAAGCGGTAAAAAATGGCACAGACATTCTCAGGAAAGACAGTCCGGATTCGAGGACGAAATGAAAGAGCATGGACTTGAGGTGCCCGAATACAGAATTATCCAGGGCGATTTCTGGTATAAGAGCGGGGAAAGATGCGTTGACTATCTTTACGCAAGCGAACATAAACTTCCCGAAGCGATTGTCTGCGCGAACGATCAGATGGCAATCGGAGTCTGCAAGGCTTTTGAACAAAGGGGAATCCGCGTGCCTGAAGACATTATCGTAGTCGGTTCGGACTCTTCGATGGAAGGCCAGATGAGCCCTAAATCGATCACCTCTTATCTGACTCCCGCGACTGAATTCGGTCAGTATGCTGTTGACTGGATTCTCGACAAAAAAGCAGGAAAAGAACCTGAGAAATTTATTGGACAGGCTAAACTCATGGCAGGGGAAAGCTGCGGATGCTGCGATCCCGCAATGCCCGATTTCAGCCTTAAGAGAAAAATATGGGATACGGAAATTTCCAAAGAAGGATATGAATCCGTCAACAATACCATGTTTGAAAACCTGATGATTCAAAACGATGTCAGGGATTACATCAGCATGGTTTATTCGTATGCTTATCAGATAGAAGATGCGGCAAGTTTTCATCTTTGCCTTTCAAACAGCATAAACTATCTTGATCACGCAGAAGCCACGTTTTCATCAAGAACGGGCTACCCCGAAAAGATGATTTATGCGGTTCGTTACACTGAGAGCAGGATTTCAAATATCGCGGGAACGGATGAAACATTCGAAACCGAAAAGATGCTTCCCGACCTTTTTGAAAAACATGAGTTGCCGACCTCTTATTTCTTTACGCCTGTATTTTTTGAAGATATGAATTACGGATATGCGGTTGTAAGTTTTAACCATGCAGGCACGTATAACGAGAAATACAGAAGATGGATCGGAACGGTTTCGAGAGGAATTGAATCCTTAAGAAGAAATCTGCTCATTACAGAACAGCAGGTCAGATTAAATAAATTAAAGACCGGCAAATTCGAAAAAACAGCGGTTGCTTATGAGAACTTAAGCGACGAGGAAAAGAAGGATTACGATACCGTAAAAGAAATTCTCGACAATAACCTTTTGACTTATCATTTCCAGCCGATTGTAAGCGCAAAGAACGGATATATTTATTCTTACGAAGCGCTTATGCGTTCGAAAACAGAGCGAAGAATTTCTCCGCTTTCGATTATAAAATATGCTTCGATGATGGGCAGACTCGCAGATGTCGAGAGTGCTACTTTTACAAATGTTCTTGATATTTTAGACAACGATCCGCAGTATTCCGAAGCGAAAATTTTCATCAACAGTATTCCGGGCGTAAAGGTTAAAAATCTTGAAACAATCGCCGAAAGACTGTCCGAAAAATCGGACACAGTCGTTGTGGAACTCACCGAGGAAGCGCAGCTTGAAGGCGAACAGCTTTTAAGTTTCCAGGAATTCTACAGAAAGCTTAACATGGAAATCGCAATCGATGATTACGGTACCGGTTATTCGAACATCAGTAACCTTATAAACTACATGCCGAACTATGTGAAAATCGACCGTTCTCTTTTAAGTGACATTCAGAACAAACCGCAGAAGCAGCATTTCGTGCGTGAAGTAATCGAGTTCTGTCACGACAACAACATAAAAGCTTTAGCTGAAGGCGTTGAGACATCGGAAGAATTAAGAATGGTAATCCATCTCGGCGCGGACCTTATTCAGGGTTATTACACAGCCAAACCCGCACCCGGTTTCATGGGAAAAATCAGTGATGAAATCGCTGATGAAATAAAGATTTACCAGCAGGAAAAACAGGACGGAAAGTTCAAGGCAACTTATATTGCCGGAAGGACGAACAGAATTTCACTTCTTTCTCTTTCAAAAGAAGAAATTACGGACATTGTAATCGGCCAGGGAGAAATGGTTTACAAGGATTTGACAATCGTCGGCACGCCGTCTCTAAAGACAGATGTAAATGTTCGTATCGAACACGGATATACAGGAAGAATTACGCTTGAGAATGTTTATTTCTCAAATGTAAAAGACAGGCCCTGCATAACCATCGCAGAAGACGCCGATGTTGTATGTATTATTGAAGGTGACAATACTTTCGTGGGCACCGGAGTAAAGGTTCCCGAGTCATCGAGATTTACTCTTGAGGGTAACGGTAATCTTTCGATTATTCCGAATAACAGCGACTTCTTCGGCATCGGAAACGATCTGATGTCACGCCACGGTGAAATAATTATCGCTCCCGCAGGCAAACTTTCAATTAATGCGAGAGGAACAGCGGGCGTTCTGATCGGTTCCGGAAAGGGCGGAAAGATATTCATTAACAGCGGTACCATAGATCTTAGGAGTAACGGAGATACATGCGTTGCCATAGGTTCGGTATTCGGCAATGATGAAATCATAATACGAAACTGCGGACTCGAAGTTGACCTGTCAGTATCAGACGGTGTTTCGGCTGGTTCAATGAACGCTCCTGCAAATGTGAAGATTCACAAGTGCTATATCAGATTAGTAGTCAACGGCAATCACATCTCGGCACTCGGTACGATAAGAGGCGCTCGTGCAGATATTAACATCCTTGATTCGTTTGTGGAAATCAATGCGGGCGGAGCAGATTCTACCTGTATCGGTGCATTAAACGGCATCTCGGATCTTAAGTTCGAGATTGCGTCGATTCGTATCGAAAATGCAGGCGAAAGGGCTCTCGCATTCGGCGGTGTGACAGGCGAAACCGTTGCCGACTTTAACGATGTTGATACCAAGGTAAGACTTCACAATTCAACAGGTGTTGAAACTTACGCAAAGGATGAAAACATCACAATGACAAACGGCAAGTGCAGCATCATTGTTAATGATGTGGAGATAGAAAGAAAACTGGTTTATAAGTTTGATAAGAAGTAGAAATTGCATTCGGAAAACAGATGCTAAGAAAATTTTCATCTTTGGAAACTGTGTTCATAGAAAGAGGCAAAGAACTTTTTTCTTATTTGAAAAACTAAGTGTTGTTTTTTGAGAATTTATACAGTAGAACTAAAGTCTGAATTTTTAGAATTATACAGTAGAATTCTTGCTGTTTTGAACCGAAAAAACCTACTTTATTATTTTCCAAAAATGTAATAAAATAGAAGTGGTTATTTCTACAGACGGGAAAATGGAGTGGGATGATTTTTCATCCCTTTAAGTAGAAAAAATGTGGAGGGGAATTGAATATGTTTGGAAAGTCTAAAGGCGATAGTTCATCGTCAAATTCACGTATCGCAGAACTTGAAGCGCAGCTTGCCGAGGCAAAGGCAGAAGCCGACAGAAACTGGAGAATGCTTTCTTCGGTAAACAGATCAACTCATCTGGCTATTTGGATTGCTTATTATGATGAAGACGGCAATCAGTCAGGTGTATATTTCTCTGACGAAATGCGTCGTATGCTGGGCTACAATTCGTCCGAACTTCCCAATGAATCGGAATCTTTGAGCCGCATCATTCATCCGGATGATATCGAAAGAGTATGGGCAGCTTTCGGAGAAGCTGTTTCGAAAACAACGGCTAATTATCTGATCGACTACCGTCTTCTTTGCAAGAGCGGACAGTATCGTTATTTCCATGCAGCAGGCGAATGTGTAAGAAGAAAGAACGGTAAGCCTGAATTTTTCATTGGTACGTTTACCGATATTGAAGATAAGTTACGTACGGAAGAAGAACTCAATCAGACAATCAGACGTGCCGGCGCGGTTGACCTTATGATGCTCGAAGGCTCATGGTCCATGGACCTTTCCAAGTATGATATTGCAGATATTAATTCTCCCATGGTTTTCAATGACCAGTTCAAGAGAATTTTAGGATACAGCAATTCCGTTGACTTCCCTGATATCATGAACAGCTGGATTACCAAGATTCATCCCGATGATGTTGCAATGGCATCCGCAAAGATGGGCGAACAGCTTGCGAGTCCCAACAGCAATGTTGTATTCGATATGGAATACAGAATGCTTCACAAAAACGGCGAATACATCTGGGTTAGATCGTCATCCCACGTAGTATGGTCAGACGACAGAAAGAGACCTTTGATGGCTGCCGGAACAATCCTTGATATCAACGAGGAGAAGAAAAAGAAAGAAAGATTCCAGAAAGAAATGGAACCCAACATTCAGGATCTTCGCCACGGTATTACAGATATAGCGAAGAACGTGGATATGGCTGCACATCAGATGGCAGAAATCTCAGAGCGTCAGGGCGATGTTTCCGCTTCCGCAAAGAAGATTGAAGAAGCTGTTAATGCATCAATGCAGATTATCGACAGCATCAAGAGCATTGCAGATCAGACCAACCTCTTATCCCTCAATGCAAGTATCGAAGCAGCAAGAGCCGGCGATGCAGGTAAGGGCTTCGCGGTTGTTGCAGGTGAAGTACAGAACCTCTCCATTTCCACAAAGGAAACCACGAACCATATCACCGAAATCCTTAACGGCATGAACGCATGCGTTAACGACATGCTCGAAAAGATTTCAAATATCAGCGAAAACGTTGCCGAAGAAAGTGCAGAAATGCAGGAAATCGATTCCACAATCACGAACCTTCACAAAGCAGCAGATGAAGTTGCTGATATGGCTTCGAAGCTGTACACTTAAGGTATTAATAATTCATTGATTTAAGGGTTTTTGAAATGAATTACAATAAAGCAAAGTCATATCAGGAATTCTTAAATAGAATTAACACTGTGACTTAGCAATGTATGAGTAATATTCTTAAATTAAAATAATTATTCTATAATACCCTCCTTCAAATGCGAAGGAGGGTATTTTTAATGCTTTTGTTGAAGCCGCTTTTTGATTTTGGTAAAATACGAGGAGACGATAAAACCTGATTGGTTATTTATAGAAATGCAGAAGAAAATAAAATTTTTTTCAAATAAATATTTTCAAAGCGTTATAGTTTTAATCTCATGCTTTGTATCCCAGATGCTGATTTACTGTTGCGATAATAACATCACCATGATTGAAGACAGAATCGGGGATCTCGCGACTCCGAGTTATCTGGCAGGACTCGACTGGGCAGACTTGCTTTCGCAGACGAACTATTACGGGTACGGAATGAAATGGCTTCTTTTCATTTTTTTTAAGATTACCGATGACCCGTATTTAATCTATCTCTGGACGCTTATTTTTTATGCGGTTCTTATTTCTGTTTTTTATTCCGTTATTTACTTAAGCATATCCTCGACGATAAAGGAAAGACTGACGCTGAACGGCCTGATGATAATTCTTCCCGTAATGGCGTGCATTTATTCGTATCATCCGATGTCGTCGGAACCGACGCTTTTCTTTGCAATGCAGGTGCTGATGGTAATCTTAATCGCACTTGAGAAATCTACCGGTGTAAAAAGAGGCATTTTGAGCGCATTCATGGCTTTCTGGCTTATTTACATGCTCACTCTTCATGAGCGAAGCCTTGCGGTTGTATTTGCGTTTTGCATGATAGTGGTTGTCGACTGGATTTTAAGCAAAAAGCTCCTGGTTGATTTGAGAGGTTTTCTTCCCTCGGCGATTCTTTTTTACATCGGTAAAAAAATCCTCACGGACCAAATCATTGATTTCTTCTGGGGCAATACCACAGTTAAAAATACATCGGCGCTTCCGAGCATAAGCCCGCTTGTAATGATCACGAGTTTTAAACACATCCAGGTTGTTGTCACGAGTGTGCTCAGCAACATCGTGTGCCTGGTTTTGAAAACTTACGGCTTGTATTTTATTGTTCTGCTTGTCGTTTTTATGCTGGTTTGGAATGTTCTTTCGCGCAAATTCGACAGAGAAGATTACTTAAAAAACAGGGTTTATTATATCATTGCATTCATAAGTTTCCTGTCTTTGATGATTACCCTCGCCGGTCTTTCGTTA